>Ga0207909_1000391_pt1 | contig 15044 bp, 13 predicted proteins | sample LakMenEpi05May10_FD_150672 | JGI IMG/M metagenome (GOLD analysis project Ga0207909, IMG submission 150672) | Freshwater microbial communities from Lake Mendota, WI - 05MAY2010 deep hole epilimnion (SPAdes) | ecosystem: Environmental > Aquatic > Freshwater > Lake > Epilimnion/Euphotic zone ...
GTGAGGAATTTTGGATCTTCTTTACGAAGAACCCTGTTTCCAAGAATGCTTCCGCCCATTTCAAACCCCCTGGTCCGTGTACCGGTTACAAAACAGACTAGCGATGTGAGATAGGGGTCACAGCATGGAGAATGGCCGAATCAGCCTGTTGTGAAGAAATGAAAGGCTTACGGGATGAACGATTGCGAGCCACTGCTGGCGGCGGCCTTATTGGTCTGAATGCGAACGATGTCGGTCACCATTGTGTAGGGCCACTCATCGGGCAAATCTGTAGGCAAGTCAGGCATTTGAACAAATTGCAGTGGCTGTTCACCTGGGAGTACGTACCCCAGTTGCGCGCGAGCAGCATTGCGAATGCCCTCTGGGGTCGACAGTGCATTGACCTCTATTTGTAACTGTTCATTGGCGTCAGCAAGGGCGTCGTATTCGGCCGATTTCTCGGCAATGGCCGACCGTTGGGTAAAGAAGCGTGACGCAGGTACGACAACAAAAGAGAGAACAGCTGCTACTGCAACTGAGGCCGCAGTGAAACGAAGTGCAAAGCGGACGCTTTTGTGGCGAAAGATGGACTGGAGGTCTTTCGAGGATTTCTTGGACGTGCGAGACGAAGACTGTTGCGAGCCAAATAGGCGTGCAAGGAGGTCTTTATTTACGCGCGGTGCCATGTATCCATTGTGGCGTGGATTGTGCCGCTCATCGTGGCACACGAACATTCGTTCGTTTATTTACCCTTAGAGGGGAGCAAGGGCACTGAGGCCGCGGAAGCGGGCAGAGTCACCGAGTTGTTCTTCAATGCGAAGTAACTGGTTGTACTTCGCCACTCTGTCGCTGCGTGCTGGTGCACCAGTCTTGATCTGGCCACAGTTTGTAGCCACTGCAAGGTCGGCGATGGTGGAGTCTTCGGTTTCGCCACTGCGATGCGACATGACACTTGTATATGAATGGCGTGTCGCGAGTTCAACGGTGTCGAGAGTTTCGCTGAGTGTTCCAATCTGGTTCACCTTGATGAGAACACTGTTTGCAACTTTGCGGTCGATACCCATCTGCAGGCGTCGCGCATTTGTTACGAAGAGGTCGTCACCCACGAGCTGGATGCGCTTGCCCAGTGATTGCGTGAGTTGTGCCCAGCCATCCCAGTCGTCTTCTGCCATGCCGTCTTCGATACTGACAATGGGGTAGCGATCAACAAGTGAAGTCCACCACTGCACCATCTCTCCACCAGAAAGAACTTTTCCTTCACCGGAAAGGTGGTACGCGCCGTCACGATAGAGCTCGCTCATTGCAGGGTCGAGTGCAATTGCAATGTCGGTTCCTGGTGCGTAACCGGCTTTTTCAATTGCTTCTACAAGAACCTTGACTGCTTCTTCATTGCTCGACAAGTTCGGTGCGAATCCACCTTCGTCGCCAACAGCAGTTGATAGACCACGGTCAGAAAGAACTTTCTTCAACGTGTGGTATGTCTCGACGCCCCAGCGCAGCGCTTCACGGAAACTTGGTGCACCGATCGGCATGATCATGAACTCTTGCAAGTCCACGTTGTTGTCGGCGTGTGCGCCACCATTAATGACGTTCATCATTGGCACTGGCAACACATGTGCGTGTGGGCCGCCCACTGCGCGGTACAACGGCAATTCAAGTTCTGATGCTGCGGCATGAGCAACGGCCATGCTTGCGCCCAACATTGCGTTGGCGCCAAGGCGCGATTTGTTTTCGGTTCCGTCGAGATTGATAAGTGCAGTGTCGAGCGCACGTTGGTTGGTGGCGTCCATGCCGATGATGAGAGAGGCAATTGCGCTGTTCACATTTGCAACGGCCTTGCTGACGCCTTTGCCTAGGTAACGAGCACCACCATCGCGTAGTTCAACTGCTTCGTGTTCACCTGTGGAGGCACCTGATGGAACGATGGCTCGGCCAACTGCGCCACTATCAAGTACTACTTCGACTTCGACTGTTGGGTTACCCCGTGAATCCAGTACTTCGCGTCCGACAACTTCGACGATTTCACTCATGGCTGTAACGCTAGTGAGTGGAGTGCTTCTTGACCACTTCCCATAACTGGTCAAGTTCCACAAGGCTCATCTCGGCGATGTTTTGCCCATTCTGCACTGCGAGGGCATTGACAGCGTCGACCCGGCTGCGAAAGGTTAGGACAGCAGACCGTAGAGCGCTCTCTGGATCGATGTCTAAATGGCGAGCCACATTCACAACCGCAAAGAGCAGATCACCAATCTCGGCAGTCACCGCAGATGTATCGCCGAGTGCGTTGGCCTCTTGTACTTCTTGAAGTTCTTCTGTGACCTTTGCAATTGGCCCGGAAATATCTTTCCAATCGAAGCCGATGCGAGATGCGCGTTGTTGCGCTTTGGTGGCATACATGAGAGATGGCGATGATTCGGCAATTCCGTCGAAGATGCCGGTGCGTTCTGGCTTCTCGGAACGCTTCAGTGTTTCCCAATTTGATTCAACGTCTCCGGCTGAACCGACGACAACATCTCCAAATACATGTGGATGACGAGAGACAAGTTTTTCGTGCACGGTGCGTGCCACATCGCCGAGAGTGAATCGCCCTTGCTCTTCTGCAATTGCTGCGTGGAATGCCACTTGATACAGCACGTCGCCAAGTTCTTCAATGAGATCGGCATCGTCTGCATCGTTCTTCTCGAGCGCATTGATGGCATCGACCAATTCGTAGGTCTCTTCGATGAGGTAGCGAACTAGTGATGCATGTGTTTGTTCCTGATCCCAAGGACACTGTGCTCGTAGCACGCGAGCAAGTTCGTGAAACTTTTCTAGCTCGGTGGTGATGGATGAGACAAGTGAAGGAATGTAGAGCGATGTGAGATGGTCTGCTTCAAGAGTGCGATCCATCTCAAACCATGTGGTGTGAACAATGCGTTCATCGGGAAGTCCCACATGATGCACAAGAACGACTGGTGTTGCAGGGTCTGGGTCGGGGATTGAGAGCTTGATGTCTGACAACACCCAGTTGGCGTGAGTGTGTGCAACAAAGAACGGGCCACTGCTATTGCGGATCGCTTCAGCAAAGACATGACCGTCAATGAGTTGTACGCGAGATTCAACTGGGTCAATCTCTAATGCTCGCCATGCATCGTCAAGAAACGAGATGGCTGGGTGAAGAACAACTTCAATTTCGGTATGCGAGCGAAGCAGCGCAACGGTTCGTTCGAGAACTAGTGGTGAACCAGGAACGGCGTACAGAATCTCGCTGTGTTGGTGAGCGGCCGCAATGAGTTGATGCACGATAGACGTGTACACCTCGTCGAAAGAATCGGCAGAGTCATACACATCATCGAATGAAGTAGCTTCAGAAACGAGAGACGCACTCGGATGTTGAAGCGTTCGAATGAATCGAACAGGGATGTTTTCAATCGCTTGAAGTGTTCCGACCGTAACGAGTGAAGGATCGCCAGGTCCAAGACCAACAACAACGATCCGAGGCATTACTTAATGGTGCCTAATGCGCCATCCCATGTGCCATACACAGAATTAACGGTGATGTCGGCAGAACTGAGATATCCGGCCAAGAGATTGTTACCTGGATCATCCTTCACAATTGCAAGAACTGATGTCTTCACTTTTTCGTATGGGTGGCTCAGGATGACGTGGTATCCGAATGCACTCTTAATCGGACCGGTAGGTACGCCTGGTTTTGCATCAACAGCACCACGCATGAAATCTGGGTCGAAACTGCCCTGCAACTTCACAAGTGTCTGGCAATCAGATTCGCCATCTTTGAGGGCGCCACCACTTTTTTCTGCACCAGGCTCGATGGACTTCTTTGCAGCCTCATCAGCAAATGAGGTTCCCTTTTCAAGATCAGCCAGAACTGTGCGTGCCTCGGCTTCAGTCTTTACCAAGATGTGGCTCAGGCACAATGTTCCGGCAGATGCGGGCGACGCTGAGTAGAGCTTCTCGATGGCGCTGTCGGAGGGGGCTTTGAACTTCTTGAGAGTCATGTCGGCCAGGTTGAGGTTGATGAGCGTGTCTTGCAAGATTTGTGGGTACTTTGCGAACTCGGCATCGGCATCGGCTTGAGTGAGGAGCGTCTTACGGTCTGCTTCGTCGACTGCAAAGTCGTTCTTTGCGATGAACTTGACGAACGCTTCATAGCGAATGAGGGTTCGCAGAATTGTGACGGCGTCAGCGGTGGCAACTTTTCCATCGGTTGAAGCAAACTGACCAGCGTCGATCAATGCGTTTGCGAGTTCGTCGAACTGAGTGCGAGTAAAGGATGTGCCCTCGATTGAGAACGCATTGTTGGTTGTGGAGGACCCACAGGCAGACAGTCCAACGGCAATAGTGAGGACGAATGGAACAATTTTTCGGAGGGGGCGCAGGCTCTTGGTCACGCAGAGACTCTAATCGTCCGAGGGGTCAAAAAGCCCGCGTAACAGTTCAAGTACCGCAGTAGCGGGGTTTGAACCGCGTGCGATTGGCAGCGAAATTAGTTTCTGTTGTTCTTTAAACGTGGCGCGCGGCGCGACTCTGCGAAGCGTGAGGGTCTGGCTGGCACGTAATTCGATTGGCGAGATACGGATGTCATTGTTATTGGTCAAGATCTCGGTGATGCCCAATCGAATGCATTCAACACGTACGGCGCCCACCTGAATGAGTGCTTGTGCTTGCTGAGGTAGAGGTCCGAAACGATCTTCCCATTCAGCCTGAATATCGGCGAGTTCTGTTGCGTTAGTGACCATGGCGAGGCGACGGTACGCCTCGAGGCGCAAGTCTTCGCTTGGAACATAATCATTTGGCAAGTGCGCATCGAGTGAAATGTCAACTTTGATGTCGGGAACATCGTGAATAACGGTTTCACCCTTCATCTCGGAGACTGCTTCTGTCACAAGTTGGCAATAGAGGTCGTAGCCCACGGCAGCGATGTGGCCACTTTGTGCTTCGCCCAGCAGGTTTCCTGCACCACGAATCTCAAGGTCACGCATTGCGATTTTGAATCCGCTGCCAAGGTCTGTGGTTTCACCGATTGTGCGCAGGCGTTCGTACGCGTCTTCCGACAATGCCTTATCGCGCGGGTGAAAGAGATATGCGTACGCGCGTTGTCCGCTGCGACCGACGCGACCGCGCAACTGATGCATTTGTCCAAGACCTAAAAGGTCTGCACGTTCGACAACCAAAGTATTGACGGTCGGCATGTCGATGCCACTTTCAATAATGGTGGTGCAGACAAGAACGTCGTAGTTGCCTTCCCAGAAATCGAGAACAATTTGTTCAAGCTTCGTCTCATCCATTTGGCCGTGCGCGACCGCGACACGAGCCTCTGGTACCCAGTCACGAATTTCTGCTGCGCGCTCTTCAATTGATTGCACTCGGTTGTGCACCCAGAACACCTGACCCTCGCGAAGTAGTTCACGGCGGATGGCCTCAATTGCGACTTGTTCACTTTGTTCGCCGACAAAAGTAAGGATTGGTTGACGATCTGCAGGTGGAGTTTGTAGCAAAGACAAATCACGAATACCAACAAGACTCATCTCTAATGTGCGCGGAATCGGGGTTGCAGACATTGAGAGAACATCAACGTTGTTTCGCAAACGCTTCATCGCTTCTTTATGTTGCACGCCGAAGCGCTGCTCTTCGTCGACTACGAGCAATCCGAGATTCTTGAATTCAACACTTTCTTGCAACAACCGGTGTGTGCCGATGACGCAATCGATGTCGCCAGACTTGAGCCCAGCAATTACCTTCTTTGCTTCTGCGTTGGTGAGGAAACGCGACAGAACTTCTACTTTGATGGGGTAGCCGGCGAATCGGTCGGAGAATGTATTGCCGTGTTGCGTTGCAAGCAGTGTGGTGGGCACAAGAACTGCAACTTGCATCCCGTCTTGAATCGCTTTGAATGCAGCACGAACGGCGACTTCTGTTTTGCCGAACCCAACGTCCCCACAGAGCAGGCGGTCCATTGGTACTTCTCGTTCCATGTCGGATTTGATGGCTTCGATTGCTTCGAGTTGATCGGGCGTTTCCACAAATGGAAACGCTCCTTCCATTTCTGCTTGCCACGGAGTGTCCTGTGGGAATGCATGACCTTGTGCTGTGACACGACGCTGATACAGCACCACGAGTTCTTGCGCGACTTCTTGCACGGCTGAACGAACGCGAGACTTTGCGCGAGCAAAGTCTGAACCACCCATACGGTGCAAGGTGGGTGCCTCGCCGCCTACATATTGACGAATGACACCAATTTGTTCTGTTGGTACGTAGAGCTTGTCGCCGCCTTTATACGCAATAAGCAAGTAGTCGCGTTCCACGCCACCAATAGAACGTTTGACCATGCCTTCGTATTTACCGACACCATGGTGGGCGTGGACCACATAACCACCGGGTTGCAAATCTTCAAACACGGTTCCAGATGATCTGCCACGTGTTGCGCGAGTCTTTCGCGTACGACGACGGCCACTGAGTTCTGCTTCAGTGATGATTGCAATGCGTGAATGAGGAATGGAGACGCCACGTGCTTGTGGCGCCAGTGTGACCCACGCACCTGGTTTCGCGATTATGTCTGGGTCTTGTGATGAGCGAAAGTCAACGCCGTGAGTGCGCATGAGTTCCACAAGGCGCGCTACAGACTCTTGTGTCTCTGCTGCAACAATGACTCGCCATTTGTCGTTCAACATTTCATTGACGCGTCGGGCAAACGAAGTGGGCTCATGCACGATTGGGCCCCAACCAGACGCAGGCACTGAAGGACCATCGACTGATTCAGCGGTGGGAACAAGCGAAATAGTTGATGTGCGCGTGGTGTCGGAGAAAAGTCGATCTGCTTCCACGTGTAAGCGAGGGAACGTCACGTTTTCATCGCGTGCCCATGAAGAAGCAAGCGCGCGTGCCAAGTCATCTTCTTCGGCAAGTAGATCGCGCGCACGGTCGCCCATGCGTCGAGGTTCAATCATGATCATTAAGGCATCATCGCCAATGTGGTCTGTGAGCAGTTCGTCTTTTTCTGTTAGCCAGGGGAGCCAACTCTCCATGCCGTCGAAAATTTGCCCCTCAGACAAACGCTCCCATTGCTCACGTCCCCATGGGTCGGTCGCTACTAGTGCGCCGGCACGTTCCTTCACGCCATCTACAAACAGAAGTTCGCGTGCGGGGAAAACAAGAGCGGTGGCAATGTCAGTGGTGCTGCGTTGGTCAGCAACTGTGAAATGCGAGAGGCGATCCACCTCGTCACCCCACATGTCGATACGAATGGGTTCGTCATCTGTGCTGGGGAATATGTCGACAATTGCTCCACGACGCGCAAACTCGCCGCGGTGTTCTGCAATTGTTTCTCTGCGATATCCAAAGTGAACAAGTTGTTCGCACAGTGCGTCGATGTCCATGCTTGTCCCTACTGAAACACGGATGGGATCAACGGTTGTGGCCCCAGGTGCAAGTTTCTGCAACAATGCGCGCGTTCCGGCAACAACGACTTTGGGCGATTCGTGTTCAGTACGCAAACGCCACATAGTGCGCATGCGAGAACCCATGGTGAACACCGCAGGGCTCACTCTTTCAAATGGCAATGTCTCCCACGACGGGAAGAATTCCACAGCATCTGGACCAAGAAAGGAAATCAAGTCATCTGCAATTGATTGCGCCATAGTGCCAGTAGGTGCAGCAACGATGACTGGACGACGTGATGTGTTGTTGATGAGCGCAGCAAGAACGGTGGCGCGTGCTACTTCGGGAACCGCAAGCACTGCGTCACGCTTGCCAGCGATTGCTTCAATGCCTGGTTCTGTGCGAGCAATGTCGGTCAGGCTCGAAAGGGGAGCGGTGGAGTCGCTCACCGTCCGTTGAAATCCTGCATGGCGCTTGCAATGCCATGAGTAACTATTGCTTCAATTGCATCGACAGCAACTTCTACTGAGACGTCGAGAATCTTGCGCTCCGCAGCCGGAATAGATGACAACACATGATCGGCGCCGACTTCTTTTGACGGCGGTTTCCCAACGCCGATGCGAACGCGAATGTAGTCATCGGTGTGGATGTGAGCCGAAATGGACTTCAGTCCGTTGTGGCCAGCAAGACCACCACCGACTTTGATCTTCACAATGCCTGGCTCAAGATCTAACTCGTCGTGCACGATGATGATTTGCGCTGGGTTCGTGATTTTGTAGCGCCGAGCAAGCGGCCCAACTGCTTCACCTGAATCATTCATCCAAGTGGTGGGAACAGCGATGACTACTGGTTGGTTTGCAAGGCGACACTCTGCAATTTGGGCGCGGTCGCGTCCAACTTTTAGTGAGGCATGTAAGCGCTTCGCAAGAATTTCGATTGCATCAGTGCCAACGTTGTGGCGTGTGCGTGCGTACTTCTTCCCGGGATTGCCGAGTCCGACAATAAGGATGCGTTCCATGTCGCCTTGGCGAGGAGCCGAGCGGCGAATCATGATGGCAATGAATCACGACCGAGTGGTCGTGGAATCAGTTAGAGGCTTCGGCTGCTGGCGCGTCGCCATCAGCGGCTGGTGCTTCGCCCTCGGCAGTAGCAGCAGCTTGTGTATCTGCAGCTGAACCACGAGACATGAGAACAGTGACGATCAACATGTCTGGGTCTCCCATTGCAACTACACCTGTAGGCAACTTGAGGTCTGAAAGGTGAATCACTGATTCAGGAGTGAGGTCTGTGATGTCGATAAGAATTTCGTTTGGCACGTTTGCAGGAGTGGTGCGTACTTCGAGCAAGTCAACTGCTGCGTCGACCAAACCACCAGCGGCAACAACTGCTTTGGCAACACCGGAGAGATGCACTGGCACGCTCATGGTGATTTCTTCTGACAAGTTGATTTGCATGAAGTCGATGTGGCTGACGTTGCGGCGCACTGGGTGACGCTGCAGGTCTTTGATGACTGCGTTGTATGACTTGCCATCGACCGAAAGGCTCAAGATGGTGTTTTGACCTGCAGGGCCAGAGATGGCGACGCGAAGGTCACGACGAGCGACAGAGAGAACGACAGGTTGCATGCCTTGGCCATAAAGGACGCCAGGAATGCGGTCAGCGGCACGCAAACGACGTGAAGCTGGGCTTCCTGTTGTGCGGCCTACTTCGGCGGAGAGAGTTGCTGTATTGGACACGGCTAACGAGTCTATGGGCAGATGCCTGAACTGCCACACGGCCCCCCGAATCGCTTTCAGGGGTAGATGGCCTCAGGGTCAGGACTGGTTTTCGCCGTCGAACAATTCAGAGACGCTGGTCTCGTCAAATACCGCTGCGAGGGCGTCGGCAAGGATTTTGGCCACGGAGAGGACTTCAACTTTGGGGAAGTGATTCTCGGGCGCGAGGGGCAGAGTATTTGTGAGAACTACCCGGCTGATGGGCGAGTTCGAGAGACGCTCGACAGCTGGTGGGGACAACACGCCGTGAGTTGCCATAGCCCACACTTCTTTGGCGCCCCGCTCGAGCAACAGTTCTGCTGCCGACACGATGGTGCCACCGGTGTCAATCATGTCGTCGGTGAGGATGCACAAGCGACCATCAACGTCACCAATAACTTCTTTAGCGATTGCAATATTTGCTGTGCCTTTGGGACGGCGCTTGTTAATGAATGCAACGTCAGCATTTTTGTCTGACAAGTGCTGAGCGAAACGTTCAGCAACTTTTACTCGGCCAGCATCGGGAGACACGATGACAAGATCTTGCCCCGCATGTTCACGCACGTAGCGCTCGAGAACTGGCAATGCAGTGAGGTGGTCTACTGGGCCAGAGAAGAAACCCTGAATCTGGCCGCTGTGTAAGTCAATAGAAACCATGCGCGAAGCACCTGCTGCTTTAAACATGTCTGCAACAAGACGCGCTGTAATTGGCTCGCGTCCTTCTGCTTTTCTGTCTTGACGTGCGTAACCGTAGAAAGGACACACTGCAGTAATTCTTTTTGCAGATGCGCGCTGTGCTGCATCGATCATGATGAGTTGTTCCATGATGGAGTCATTAATAGAACCTGCATCGGTTCCGTAATGCGATTGCATGATGAACACGTCGCCACCGCGAATACTGTCGGCAAAGCGTGGACGAATTTCTCCGTTTGCAAACTGCACGAGGTTCACATCGCCAAGAGTGATGTCGAGATGGTCGGCAACTTCTTGTGCAAGCGATGGGTGAGTCCGTCCGGTAAACAGCGACAATCGCTTAGTGGTGACTTTTTCCATCGAACGAGTGCTCATACTTGAACAGTGTAGAACGCGCACGTCGTATGGCCATTGGCCACAGGGCAAGCGCCATGCATCTTTGTTCCGGGGAGAGGACTCGAACCCCTATTAACGGGACCAAAACCCGCTGTCCTGCCATTGAACGACCCCGGACCGAGATAACTACGGTATCGGATTTTCTCTTTTCAGCATTGTTGCGCTAGGTTCGTATGCCTTATGGGTTCGCTAATCAAGAAGCGCCGCAAGCGCATGCGCAAGAAGAAGCACAAGAAGATGCTTCGTCGCACGCGCCATCAGCGTCGCAAGTAGTACTAGTCACAACGTTTTCGTGACATTTTCCCGCCCTTAATCACTTTGGGGGCGGGTGCTTGTGTACACCACTTGAGCACCTTCCAATTGGGCTGAGACGCCAGGGATCTGCCCGTAGACAAACCAAGTGGCCCCAGAACCAGCCAAAAATGGTCGGCTCCCCGTGACGCTTTCGATGCGATCTCTCCAGGTTGCCATCTCTGGATAGGCCGCAATTGCTGCTGGCTCGAGATCGTTTCCCTGATCACCTCGGGGTTGACCCATGGAGTCCCACTTGGCATACACCGCCGGTGTGGATACCTGAAGCGGCGGAATGACGAGCGTGAGACGGTGCTCGATGAAGGCAAGTGGCTCGACAATTTCACCAATTCCCGTGACGCGTGCTCTGCCGCCCACCATGCAAAACGGAATATCTGCGCCTAATCGAGAAGCAGCAACGAGGTCAGTAAAGCGTGCTGCTCGAAGAACAGCTGCTGCATCACTAGAGCCACCACCGAGGCCACCGCCATGTGGAATGTTTTTCTCAATGCGAACTTCAGCGTGACGGTTGAGCAGGCGCAATGCACGTGCAACAAGATTTGAATCATCGGTAGGCACGCCTTGTGCGAATTTTCCCACCACGTTGATTGATGTCGTTGCTGCATCTTCAATCACGATGTCATCACAAATTGTAAGGCTCACCATTTCAGCATCAATGAGGTGATAGCCATCTTCGCGAACGCCAGTAATGGCAAGCGACAGTGTCAATTTTGCTGGCGCCTCTACTGAAATCATTCGTCATTCGCTTCCACTAAGTGGGATAACCGTAGCCAATCATGAATTGTGAGCTCTTCTGCGCGGGCTGTTGGAGCAATAGATGCAGCCTCAAATTGCTCTGGAGTTACTTTGCCAGCCAATGAACCGCGCAGCATTTTGCGACGTTTTGCAAAGCCCATTCGTACAAGAGCAAATAATTGTTTTGGGTCAATTGTTGTGTCGATAGGTGTTGTACGTCGGGTGATTTCGACGAGTGCAGACTCAACATTTGGCCGAGGAAGGAACACTGAGGCGGGAACGAGCCCGACGATGCGTGCAGTTGCGTGATACGCAACTTTCACACTGAGTGCACCATATGCAGGAGTAGATGGCGATGCGGCAAAACGCTCGGCCACTTCTTTTTGCACCATGACCAACATGCGTTGTACTTGAGGAACGAAGTCGAGAACATCAGCAATCAATGGAGTGGCCACGTTATACGGAAGGTTTGCTACAAGAACCCAATCAGTATCTTCGCCAAGTAATTCAGGCCATCTGATCTGCATGGCATCGGCGTGCACCACGTCGACATTGGCAAGTGAGCCGACATTCTCGTTCAATAATGGGAGTAATGCATCATCAACTTCGACGGCTGTCACGTGTCCGGCAATCTCTGCCAGTGCCATTGTGAGCGAACCTAACCCGGCACCAATTTCAAGAACTCGTGGGTGTTGCTCTACGTCGGCAAGCCGTGCAATGCGGCGCACCGTGTTTGCATCAACGACAAAGTTCTGACCCAATGCGCGCTTGGCGCGAAGTCCTGCACCATCAAGTTGGTGCGATGCGTCCGTACGAGAAAGCGTCACCAGGTCAACTCAATGGGAAGTGGTGCATCAATAAGTTCGGCAATCGCTTCAAACACTGATGTGTGCAATGTGATGTCAAACGAAGTGGAAATTGCACCGATATTGATGTTGACGCATGTAGTTTTTCTGCCGTTGTTCAGATTGCGAACTGTAATGGTGGTGCCTAACGGGACAAGGTTCGTTGCGCATGCAGTTTTTGCACTGTCGGGGAATCGTCGGTAGGTGGCAGTGCCGCGCACCATTCGACCGGAGTTATCTGCCGGATATGCCACTTGACCTTGACCGTTCTGGTCGACACTCACAGGTCCTTCAAGGTTTGCAGGCGCATCAACTTCAGAATCCAATGTGAGGCCAAGGTCGTATGTAGTGGTTGTTACTTGCGCAATCGGGCGTTCCGTGGCGTCGGAGGAGCGACCAGAGGCGATGAAGATAAGTGGCAATGCGATGGCCGTAGCCAGAAATGCCACCGTCATGCGGTTCTTGTCGATGGTGGAGAGTTCCATGTACTTACGAATGTATGCGAGGAAAGGCTGCTAGAGCGTTCGCAGAGGTCACACGGGCGAATTCCGCAACGTCCACATGGCGCAAATCTGCAATTGCAGTGCCAACAATCCCCACGTGTGCTGGTTCATTTGTTCGTCCACGGTGTGGAACGGGTGCAAGAAATGGACTGTCGGTTTCTATAAGCAGTCGGTCGGCGGGGCACAACTGAGCGGCTTCTTGAATATCAGTCGCACTCTTGAATGTGACGATTCCACTGAATGAGAGAAATGCACCGCGATCGAGGCATTTACGCGCCTCGTCTGGACCACCGGTAAAACAATGAATGATTGTGTTCGCAGGCATGCCTTCAGAGTCAAGAACCTTAAAGGTGTCATCCCATGCATCACGTGTGTGGATGACCAGTGTGAGATCGTGTTGTTTCGCCAATGCAATTTGCTGCCTAAATGAGGTCATCTGAATATCGCGCGGTGAATGGTCGTAGTAGTAATCAAGACCGCATTCGCCAATGGCTACAACTTTTGGTGAAGCAATGTAGGAAACAATTGAGTCAACACCATTTGTGGCGTCGTGAGGGTGAAGCCCAACGGTGGCCCACACGTCTGAGTGATTTTCTGCAATCGCAATCGCTGCTGCACTCGTTTCGGCGTCAGTACCGATAACAACAAACTTTTCTACTCCGGCGTCACGTGCGCGTTGCAAACTTTCGTCGGCAGATGTTGCCATCTTGTCGTCGTGAATATGACAATGGGTGTCTGTCCACCCGTGAACCATTGAACTCATGCCACCGAGCGACGTGGAAACAGCGGGTCACCCTTTTCAACTGGTGATCCGGCAACGTATTGACCCCATGAAGTGTCTGTCTGAATACGACAGTCCTCAATGTCTGAGGTCATGCCGATACGGCGCCAGATTTCACGAGCGGTATCGGGCATGGCAGGAAAGGCGAGCAAGGTAACAATGCGCAGTGCCTCGAGAGCGTCACCCATGATGGTGTCGACGGCTGCGCCTGGTTCAGATTTCCACGGTTCGTGGTTCTCGAGGTGCGCATTCGTTGCACGAATCAATGTCCATGTTGCTTCTAGTGCACGACTCGGTTGCACTTCATTCCACCAATGAATGGTGTCTGCGACTGCAGTGCGCGCATGTTCTGCAAGTGGGCTGTGCGGGTCTGGTGCAGTTCCTAAGGCATTGCACTTTTTGCCGACAACGGTGGCGACGCGCGCAGCAAGATTGCCCAAGTTGTTTGCTAAGTCAGAGTTGTATCGCGACACAAGACCTTCGTATGTGAAGTCTCCGTCGTTTCCGTACGCGGTGTCACTAAGGACGTAGTAACGGAAACCGTCAACACCAAATTCATCAACAAGATCAAGCGGATTCACAACGTTTCCTGAAGTTTTTGACATCTTTTCGCCACCAACAAGTAACCAGCCACCTACGGCGTACCCGCGTGGTAGTTCAACGCCGGCAGACATCAGCATTGCGGGCCAGTAGAGGTTGTGGAAACGGATGATGTCTTTGCCAATGAAGTGATGATTGACAGGCCACCACTTTTCGAACATTGCATCGTTCGACCCATAACCAATAGCAGTGATGTAGTTGGCAAGCGCGTCGAACCACACATATGCCACGTGTGATTCGTCGAACGGCAAAGGAATACCCCAGGTGAGCGTTTTGCGGCTGACTGAGAAATCTTGCAAGCCCTGCTTAATGAACCCGAGAACTTCGTTGACTTTGTGTTCGGGTACCACTGCATCGGGATGAGATGAATACCAATCAATCAGTCGCTGCTCAAAACGCGAGAGACGGAAAAAGTAATTCTCTTCTTCTACGTGTTCAACGGGGCGCTTGTGAATAGGGCAGTTCTTTCCGTCGAGGTCTTCTTCGGTGTAATAGGCCTCGCACGCCACGCAGTACAAACCGCTGTATTTATCAAGTTCAATGTCGCCGGCATCGAAACACGCTTGCAAAAGTTTTTGCACACCTACACGGTGGCGTTGTTCTGTGGTGCGAATGAAATCGTTGTGGGAAATATTGAGACGTTCCCATGCCTTTTGAAAAAGGGGAGCGATGGAGTCCGTGAATGCTTGTGGAGTGGTGCCAGCAGCATCGGCAGCTTGCTGGATCTTTAAACCGTGTTCGTCGGTACCGGTGAGGAAGTACACATCGTCGCCGAGAAGACGGTGCCAGCGAGCCACGGCGTCACACACAATGGTGGTGTATGCGTGGCCCAAGTGTGGTTGGGCATTCACATAATAAATTGGTGTTGTCAGGTAGTAATTGCCCACCCAGACAGGCTACGCCACTGCGCGACTTGCCGACGGTTCGTTTTTCGTGGGCTTTAGTTCATACGCTCGTATGAATGTCTTTTGAGTTTGATATCGCAACACATGCAACCCCGCAAGGAAATGGCGTGTACGACACACCTGTTGAGGACCGGTGGGATATCAACGGCAACGCAAATGGTGGG
>Ga0207909_1000393_pt1 | contig 15035 bp, 23 predicted proteins | sample LakMenEpi05May10_FD_150672 | JGI IMG/M metagenome (GOLD analysis project Ga0207909, IMG submission 150672) | Freshwater microbial communities from Lake Mendota, WI - 05MAY2010 deep hole epilimnion (SPAdes) | ecosystem: Environmental > Aquatic > Freshwater > Lake > Epilimnion/Euphotic zone ...
TTATAACTATCACCTTTGCTTGGTGCTGTGAGCATTACTGAACTCCAATTTGTACCGTCAGTTTCTCTAACTTTAGTTTCACTGCTGCCTTCTACTTTTAGTGAGTATTTACTCAAAATTTTCTTAGCTACTTCCTTAGCAACTTTAGTATCTTTGCTATTTAAGCCACCACCTATTTTAACTTGAATCAAAAATGGTGTACTGCCTTCATAATATCCACCTCTATGAACGTCGTTAGTTTCTATACTTACAGCTTGACCACTTAAAGAAGAACGCATTGTGCCTGACCACCCAGCGGCAGCACCAGTAGATGAATCTTTAACATTAGAAAAAGAATTTGCTAACTTCGAAAGTGCATCTGTTAATTCAACAACCCTCATTGCGGGTTCACCACCTTTTAGTTTATCTACACCTACTTCTTTACTAATATCATGAATTTTTTCATTAATATCTTCCTTTTCTTCGTGAGCTTTCTTGTCTCTTTCGTCTTTGAAGTTTTGTAATTGAGAAACTGTAAAGTGACCAGCATCTTTTCTCATTGTATCAGTTCTACCATTAAACGTATCTACTATATCAAATTTAGCAAAACCGTTTTTTATTTCGGTTATTTTTATTTGATTATAGTTTCCGGGTTTATAATCTGGTCTTAGCATAACATCGCCTTCTGCTATCTTTACGCTTTTGAATTCTTCTCTTTTATACTTATCAGATTTTTTATCTGATTCTTTTTTTACTGGTGTAGATTCTTTATCTTCTTTTTTCGAGCTCTCTTTAGAAGTGCCATCATGGTTATGAGTAGTTAAATGCCCATGAGACTTAACAGGCTTCCAACCATCAGCTGTTTTTACATTTTTACCAGACTTGTCTAATTGACCTATTAAGAATTTACCAGCTTTTTCAAGTTCATCTGAAAAGCCTTTCATAATATTGTCACTTTGAGAAGTGTTTAAGTCATGCAAGTTTATAAATTCCATTTTATCTTACTGTGTTTATGAAGTTATCAAATGCCTTTGCGAAAGGGTCTTCTTCTTCAGCAGCTCCGCCATTCTGTGCCATAAAGTTTTCATAATCTTTACCATCGTCTTCTTGAGGTCCACCTTGACCATCTTCAAAACCTTGCCCTGGATTTTCTTGACCCATTGCTGCATTACTCTCTTGATTTCCCTGGTCTTTCTTAGCTTGTTGCTGAGACCACATTTGAAAGTAATACGGGTTTAAGATAATATCATCTTCATCTTTTGGTAATTCTGGTAAACCGTATTTCTTTCTGATTTCTTTTATTGACATAAAAGTACCAGCCTTTTTGATGTCTAAATCAACCATTTCTGATTCAGATTCTGGATTGAGTCCTACAAATTTGAATTCGAAATGTTCATCTAAAGCATTTACAACATATTTATTGATTTTATGCTCCAGCATTTTTAACAAAGGTTGTAACCCTTTATCTTTTGAATATTTTAATCTAGCTTCGTTGTTACCTTCAAACATTGGTTTTGTATCAGAACTTCCACTCATAGGAAAACCAATTTCTGCTGGGTCTATTTTGTATGACGCACAACTTAACTTAATTAAGTATTCTTGCCATTTTGTAAACTCCATATCGCGATTGCCCTTCTGTAAGTCAATCCATTCCATTTTGTCAGCTTCTATTACAGGTGTTCTCCAAGCGTTTTGTACACCTGCAACCATTCCCATCCATTGCTGTCTGAATTCTTGAAGTTTTGCTTCGTTAATCGAACCATTTACTTTAATGATACCTTTAGGAGCACTACCTTGTGAGAAAAACTTACCGTTATAAGTATCTGAATAAAGCATCCATGTAATTACATTGATAATATTTTCTAGTTCACTTACACCATATCCATTTAAGCGTATATCAGTGTAGTGGTTACGTATACCGAAACAAAGTTCCCAAGGGTAAAAATCAGATATCGCTTGATTTTGATAAACTTGAACGTAAGAAGGGTAATACCCATTAACCTGAACTTTGTCGTTATTTTTGTATTTATCATCGTCAAACGAATCTGCAATTCTAAATGTTGCAGCATCTGTAGCAATAAATTCTTGCGGAATACCTTTTCTATTTCGTATAACTTCAAAAGTCAACTGGTCCAATTCTAAAGAGTCTCTAGTTATTTTTCTTAAGAATGTTCCAAATGAATCACCATGCCAAGCATTTTGAGCACTACCGCAGTTCATAATGAATTCTGTAATGTACTCTATTTTAGCTTCGTCTAATTTAGTTGGTTTTACATCTTCAGAGTTTAAGTACCCTTTTTTCTTTCTAATTACAAAACCAACACCTTTGTCATCATAACAAGGTTCTGAAAATGCAGCTACCTGCTCTACTCTGGTTGTAATAATTGCGTTTATAATGGGAGTACGCCCCATTTTTCTTAAAGTGTCATAAGAAAGTGATGTGGGTTTATCTTTATAACCAAATTGTCTTGTAAAGTCCCATGGGTCTATTGTATAAGATTTCAAGTTAGACTCTGGTCTTTTCTCTACGTCTTTATAATACTTAGCAGCTTCCACAATTTTATCTACATCGTTAGAAGCCATAGCTTTCTGCAAAACAATATTCTTTTGAAGTTCAAGTTTAACTTGAAGCTCCTGTATTGACTGTAACGAGTCTGGAAGTTGTGTATTACTCATATTAGAATCCTAAAATTGCTGCTTGCTTTACAGATAAACTATAAACCTTATTATCTGCAATGTTATTCATCATAGTATCAAGAATGTGTAATTCTACTTGACACTTAACGAATTTTTCAGCTGTGTTATTGTATTCACGTTTAGCATCGCATAACAACTGTTTTTCAGATTTCATGCTTTGGTCTGAATACTCATTGTCTTCGTTGCAATAACATTCTGACCAGTTAAATTTCTTAGGCATAATAGTTATGTCTAAGCCTTCAGTTGCCCAATCATCGATATTCTCAGTTGGCTCAGTTTGAATGTTTGCTTTTACAGCTTCTAATTGTGTTTGAAACTGTGTGCACTCCATCTGCTCTTTATCTCTAGCTACTTTTAAGTTAGCTTTGATTTCAGAACCTTTTTTATCAACCTTGATTTCTTGAGAATGTCCAAATGCATTTGAAATTTGACCTTTTTGAATTTCCTCAAAATCAGTCACATTGTGTTCACTTTTTACATCTACCGCATTTTCTTGAAATGAAGCCATATTGAAATGATTAAATCTACTTACACTATTCATATTTTGTGATTTTTTAAGTTTGTTTTTCGATGCCTCTTTGAACGCTTCTGAATCTGGATAGTCTTCATCTCCGGGTTTTGCAGGTTTTTCGCCACGTTTTCTTTTGGCATTTACATTATCCCATAAACCTTTTTTATCCTTTTCTATTTTGTTTAATTCAGCTTCTTGCTCGTCTGCTTCTTCTTTGTCATCAGTATGTGAATCTGAACGTAATACCTTAACAAGCTTTTTATGCTCATCAACGAATTCTTTCTTTTGCATTTTTACAGTGTCTTCACCTTTTTGTAAAACTTCTGCTGCATTTGAGAATGAATTAATATTGAAGTTAGAAGCGTTTATCATTTTACTGATGTTTATTAAGGTGCAAATATAAACAAAAAACTCGGGACCTATTTAAAGACCCCGAGTCAAAATTAACAATAAAAAATAAAACAATTAAGAAATTACTTTTGTTATTTTTCTATCAATCTTCATTTCCGTTTTATCAGCGCCGTCAGGCATGATTATGATAGTTCTTTGATAGAATACCTTGTCCATAAAAATCCTTGAAATTACTCCAGTTTTAGTAATACCATTTTTACCTAAATACTCTACTTTCATACCTTTTGTGAATTCTCTGCCGTCGTTTTTGAATTCTCTTTCATTTCCTGAAATTACTTCTCTAATCGTAGTGGATATGAAAGACTTAATCATATTTGCTTTCATTGATTTTTCAGATACCTTACCAGAAACGTATTCTTTGAATTTTATAGATAACTGACGTTTCTTTGAATTATCTGGAATATCAGCATTTGCTGTAATATCTTCCCAGTGTTTTACTGCCCAAGCTTTAGATTCTACTTTATCGAATTTGTCAAGTAAATTAGCTCTTGGTACACCTTTTTCTTTTTTAGGTGATGGGTCGAATTTACGTTTAATCGGTCTCATAACTCTTTGGAAATATTCTTCTGGAATGTGACCAATGTTGTTTTCGTAATCATTAAGAGCTTTTGAGATACAGTTCCCTTTAGAATCCCATTCGCCTTTTTTAGCGATTGCTTCTTCAACCATTTTTGTAATTACCTTTTTAGCTTTCTTGTAGTCCCAGTCAGCTTCAGAAACTTTTTTACGTTTTGGTTTTTCAGTAACAGCGTCTGTAATTTGGTTATTTACTTCTGGTGATGAGGTTACGATTTCTGCTTCAACTTCTATGTCTTCAGTTTCCTCTTTTTCTTCGAAGTCACTAGCATCTACAAGTTGTTTTGAAGGTTCTGATTTTTTGCTTGGTTTTTTAATAACCCTGTCTTTAACAACCTCATCTTCCAATGCTGGCATTTCAACGATATCGCCAGTTGCTTGGTATAGTTGTTTACCATTTTCAGTAACAATTTCAATCAAACCTTTTTCGATTAAAGAATCCAAAATAGGTGAGGACCATGCTGCTGCGTTTTTAGGTTGACGTTTCCCAACTGAAACACCAATCATAGATTTGTTTAAGGCTTTACCTTGTTTTTTCAAGAAGTTTAAAACCTCCTGCTCGTTTGTTGACAATTTTACTTCCATTTTTCTTTATTTTATGTTAATTGATAATTGTTAATTCATCGATTTTTGTAGTAGAGTAACTATGAGCACCTTTGCTAATCATAATTTCTACTTCTTGCTTTGAGAACCCTGCATCTGTGATTGCTTTTTCGAAAGCTTCTTGTGAAGTGTCAGCTCTTACTAAAGCTGTAACTGGTGACTCCCATTCTTCTTGACTGGTAAGTAAACATAACCAAAGTTGTTTTTCTGTATTCATTTTTAATGTTTTAATTGTTGAATGAATGATTGAGGGTACAAATATATTCAATATATTCGTAATAGAAAAATTATTTTAGGTTTTTTTTAAATTTTTGCGTTTTTAGCTAGAAGGTGTTATTTTTTCGCCATATATAGTAATCAAGAACAGTCTGTATACCAAGCTGTATACAGTGTTAATGTCTTATACGTATTAGTACATATCAAGCGCTACTAAGACTTATCTAGTTTAGAATATATCCAATATTAAAATATTGAACTAACCACAAAACAACTGCACCTTCTTGAAGTTGAACACGTAAAGGTTTAGCTTAGATAATCACCAGACTAGAAAACACTAAAAAGCCCGAATAGAATAAACTGTTTTTAACAGCGACTACCCGGGCTCTTGAATAAATTATCAATTGAGCAGATAAAGTTTCTCTATCAGTCAGTTTTCACGCTTAGAAAACAATCTAAAGCTGCTGGTGAATATGTAATTGACTTTAACTGTTTGTCGTTATCTTTTCGTAGCACAAAAAACTTCAAATCTCGTTCTACTATATAGGTTTCGACTCCTTTTTCTAAATAGTGTTTTTGTGTTAATTCTGCATCTTCAATGTTAGGACAAGCCTTGCTCATATTGCTTCTGTGAACCTCAGCAAAAGCTTCATCGAAATTATCCTTGAACCCGAATTCTAAAATTGACCCAGATACAACATATTGAATGTCGCATAATGCGTCTAATGATTCTTTCAAATCGTTATTTTCGATAGCTTCTTTCAACTCATCGAGTTCTTCTTGAATAAGAGCAATCCTTAAAAGTGCTCTATTCATTTCTGGAATTGCTGGGCTTTCCAACACTGGTTGTTTCATCAATCTGTGAAACTCTTCAACTGATTGAAGGTAGTTTTTCTGTGAATTTTTCATTTTATTGTTTTAGTTTTTCTGTTTTTACAAATTGCCAAATATAAACACCTTTACGTAATAAAATTCTTTCAAATACTGCACACACATTATATTTTTGTATATAGACAGTATATAAGCTATCACCCTGATATGTTCTTACAGTTGGTAATTTAGCGCCTGCCATACGTATGCATGCAGAAAGTGTCATTAGTTGTTTATTTTAGTACTTATAACTGCATTTATTTTAGAGCATAACTCGTACTGTTCGTTACTAATAGCTTCGTCTAGCATACTTTGCAACTCCTCAACTGTTTTATCTTGTAAATTAGAATACTCAGCCTTGCTTACCAAGTTTTTACCAAGATAATTCATCAGTGGTATTGTAACATCTTCAGGCATGTGAATCGCTAAATCAGAATCTGTAACATCAATAAGAAAAAACGCAATAGGCGGAGTGACCTTACCTAAAGCTGAATAGATTTTCTTATACCCAGCACTTGACTTGAAAATAGTAATCATTGTCGAAGGTGTACTAATAAACTGAGGAGTTTCAGTACCTTCAAAGAAATTCATCAGAACGTCAGTTACCTCTTTACGTGGAAACCTGTCAAATCTAATTAAGAAATAATGTCTCATTTTATATCAATTTAAGTTCGACGACAAATATACTTAATATATCTGAAATTGAGAAATTTTAGTGATTTGCAGTCTGAGTATAGAACAATGAATGCAAAGCATTAATTAAATCGTTCCAACCGGTATAAAGTGTTGCGTTAGTGATACCTGCAGCAGTTTTAGCTTCATCGCTGATAGGGTAACTTACACCATTTACACTAATTTCATCACCGTGAACGCGTTCTAAAATAAATTCACCTTTTTTCAATCTATCTGTGATAGTTATGTATGGAAACTGAGGTACTACTGTAAGTCCTCCAGTGTTAGAAAGTGGGTACATAGTACCAGCAATCTGAACTCCACCTGTTACTGATTTGATTTGAACACTTGCTCTTGTCATTTTATTATTTTTTAGATTTTGAATTAACCTTTAAAGTTGCAAATTTACAAAAATTTTCTGTACTTGTGCTAATTTGCTCAATTATCTACCTTGACCCTTATATGTCTTCTTGTAATTCTTAGAAGATTTGCTTGTCGATGTTTTCGTTTTTGAGTGAATACCAGGGCGCGAAATAGTTTTTTCGATTTTAGTCACTGGTGATGATGTTACTTTTGCCATTTTAAATAGTTGTTTCTTTTTTAGTAAGTTTTATTAGTTCGTCAAATTTACAGTCTAAGCAATCAATTTTTCTTGATAATATATTGAGTTCAGCTTTAGACTCAAGGTTCATTTGCAACTGTTCTAACGCGTATTGTTTTTCCTTTTTTGATTGTCTATTTTGACTCATTAAAATTATAGGCGTTGCATAAGCTGCTTGCAATGAAAAGAATAGATTCAAGAATATAAAAGGGTACGGGTCCCAGTGTTTAAATATTCCATAAATGTTTCCAGCTACCCAGGCAATTACAAACAATGTCTGTAGTGCAACAAATAGCCAAGACCCAATAAATCCAACAATGATGTCAGATAATGTTTCTGAGAGCTTCTTTTGATTTTTCATAGTAAATAATTTAATCACAGTTAATAGTGTACTTGGAGCGTATCTCCATTTTTTCAAGGTCTAATAAAAGTATTGCTTGCTTAGGTGTTTCAAATTCAAGACCTAAATCGTGAGCATACCCGTTATAGCCAATAACTGAACCATTCACTAAACATTTCTTGTTCGCTTCAAAAAGCGTATGATAATGTCCAATGATGTTATAATCAGCTTGTAAGTTTTGGTCCAATCTGTAAATGAGTTTATTCAATGGTACTGTTAAACCACCAACACCGCCATTGAATTTAAGATTGTCGCCGTGCCAAGTTCTAAGAATAAAACTTTTTGCTTTGTGTTTGAAGGTAAAATAGCTTATAGAGCTTTCAGCTATATGGAATTCGAATTTTTCGTCTGTAGAGAAGTAATCTGATAAATCGTGGTACATTAACCACTCGTAAGAATTCTTGTAACCCGATTCGCTACCTCTACGCTTTTCGGTATTTCTACCGTGGTTACCATAATTACATTGAACTATGATTTTGTCAATGTCTAAATTATCACGTAAATAATTCAAACCACCAATGATTCTTTCTTTAGCAAATCTGATTGCTTGAGTTGGTGATAGTGAATTTGTTTCTCTTAACTCTTCATGAATATAACCAGTAATCATGTCACCATTGAGAAGCACATAGATTTGTTTAATTTCATTAAAAGTTTGTAAGTGTTGAATTAACTTGTGTGAACGAACGAATAAGTTGTCTATACGTTCTGTAGCAATATCGAGAGAATATTCATTTAAACCATTTACTGCATTTTTACTTACAGTTTCTTCGACATGCCAATCTGAAAATACAAGCAACGGTACTGCTGCATGTATCTCTTCTTTGATATTGTCTACTACATGATGTTCTGGTGAATGTTCTTTGATAGTCAATAGAATGTCGAAACGTTTTTCTGCTTCTTCGAGGTCTACTAAAGCTTTTTTGTATAGCTTTTTCTGTTCATCGAGTTGTTGCTTTAAAACTCTTTCTTTTCTATCGTAAATGTACTTGTCTATTTCTGTACCTTGTTTTACCTTTTTAACTGCTTTTGCAGCGCTTTTAGGTTTTCTGTAATAACAAGTTGATAATGAACTTTCTGTAAAATCTGAGACCTTTGTTAGTCTTCTGAAGTAATTTGTTTTTGTTTCAGTTGCCTTTTTAGGATATTGCTTAAATAAATCCTTTATTGTCATTTTTTACATTTGTTATGTTGGGTACTACATATACAAAAATAAGAATTAAAAAGGACAGTCTTCATCAATATTTTCAAAATGGTCGTTAGTAGATTTGTCATCATGTTGACAGCAGTCACAATTGTCATGATTATGCATACCTTGAGCTATACGCTCTTCAGCTTTTTTAAGCAATATGTTCCAGTCAAAGTCTTCTTCGTTTACCGGCTTTGATGTAGAAACTGAAGCAATAATTTTACGTTCGTAATAATCGTAATATGCATTTAGTGTTTTTGTTCCTTTACGAGAGTTTTCACCAAGTGTCATAACTCTAATGTTACTTTTAAGGTACCCAACTGTATTGTCGCGCCTATCTATCGAATACGACTCTTTCTTTCTACCCTTGCCAGCTAAATAATCATATTTTACACAAAACTCGCTAAATTCATCAAAAGTTAATTCGAACGCTACCCCACGTCTTTTAGCATTGTTTCTTAAAACATAATAAGCATACTTAACAGGATTCTTTTCTTTGTACTTTGCTGTAATGCACTTGTAACATATAGTTCGCCTTTTTGCTGCGATGTTTCTACAATGTTTTGTTGTGCATTTTCTAGTCATTATATTATGTCAAGGTATATTAATAACAAAAGTACTAAAAGTACACATAGAAATACAAAAAGACTACAGAATAGAATATCTACTGACTTTTCAAACTTGCTTTTATGCCTACCTTGTTGATAGTCGTTATTGCTCATAAAAAAGCTCCTCCCAGTCTCTCATTATTCGTTTAGTTGCAAAACAGTACCTCTTGATTTCAAGAAGTCTAGTTTTACCACAACCTTTGATTTTAGCTATTTGGCTTATTTTTGTTTCCAAAAGCTCACTGACTGTTTTAATACCCAATGATTCAATTGCAATTCTGGAAGCTGGTGATAATGATGTGTCACCAATTTTAGTGTTTTTGATTGTTTCTAATTCTTTCATGTTATTTGATTAAAGATTTTGCTGCTGCTTTGAATACCATATCTTGAGGGTTGTTTTTACCATGTTCATCAACCCAGCTCATCGCTACCTTGTAATTGATAGTTTCTTTGAAGTCATTTACAGGCTTCTCTGAATGATTAGCAAGTTTACCTTCTGTAGGTTTTAAACCTAAGTCATGTAGTGTACATAACCCTTTTTCGTCAAGGTATGCACAACCTGAAGGTGTCATGCAAGGCTGAATCATTTCAACAAAAGTATCATTTGTTCCAACAACCATACCAGTCCCCCAATTAGTCATTGCCAATTTGTCGCCATAACCAGCAAGCATGATTTTCGAAATATCTTCAGGTGTACCTAAGCAAGGTGTAGTTTTACACATGTTTTTACAAACATCGCATGAGCATTCATTTTCTACGTGATTCATATTGTATTAATAAAACATTGATAATAAGTTATTATAGTCACTCTCAGTGCTTACTCTGAATGATTTCATATTGACACCTGATGTACTATCTTTCCAGCGTTCTACAGCTTGCTTTTGCGCTTCCTCAAGGGTATAAGCATATTCAGAGTTCCAACCACCACTTTCGAAGTTGTACAGGAATTCGTATTTAGCATCGACTGCTTTTGTAATTCTAGCAACTTCTGTTTTGTACTCCTTTATAACATCAACCAGGGTTTGTGAGAATTGCCCTGGTTCTGTTACATTTTCCTTAATCTGAATTAGTTCGATAATTCTTGTTGAAAGTAATTGCTGTCTTTCAATCAACTCTTTTCTTTGTTTCTGTGTCATAATTAAAAGTCTAAGTCCCAGTTTTCAAGTAATGATTTGTAGTGATAATATTTTTCGTAACCGTATGAATTTAATCTATTGCAACTTCTTCTGTTCTCAAGGCTTTCAAATTCAGCTAGAACTTCAGTGTAAACATAATCATCTTTTACTTTAAGATGTACTTCGTCATTGTGGCAAATGAAAGTTTCGTTCACCCAAGCAATAAGCTGCTCGTTATTCATTTTAGGTCTTGAACCTGTATGCTCCTTGTACCTATCTGACCACCAAGAGAAGTCTTCAGATGTCCAAGCTTTAATGTGTCTTTCTAATATTGGTGCTTCTATACCTTCCATAACTATGCTACTGTTTTATGTGAATAAATTTTGTTTTCGTGGTCGTACTCTGTAACCGGTTTTGATACTCTACCGATTTCAGTAGAAGGCCAGTAGTTTTGAATTAACCTTGATTGAAATATGTCTGTCGAAGCAACTGTAACCTTATTGCCTTTAAGAGCGAATACTGTGAAGTAGTTTTCTGATGCTTCAGATTTTTCTTCGATTGTATGAACTGCCTTCATTTTAAAGCTTTGAAGACACATGAGAGGTGATGATGCTTTTTTGTCAACTACTGTAAAGAAACCTGCTTGACACTTGATAATTACTCTGTAATTTTTCATGATATTTTATTTAGAAGTGAATTTTTTGATTTGAACGTCTTGACCTAAACCCTTTTGTGCTATTTTGTAAAGCGTTGTAAGAATGTAGTTATTTGTATATGGGCAATCTTCATTTCCAATATGGTGATGAAAATCGATTGAGTCGTTTAAAGCATCTAGCATTAATTTGTTTTGTTGCTTCAAAGCTTCATTGTCTTCCTTGAGCATTTTGCAATATGCGTCTTGAGCTTGTTCGATAGTGTCGTATTCGTCAATTGTGTGTAGTTCAAGGATTTTACCCTCCTCTTCAACATATACATCTTTAAACGAATGGCTTATTGAAATTGTGTTTCTAGTTACCCATTCATTATTAACGAATTCAGTAACAGTTCCTACGTAAATTTCTTTTGGATTTTTCATGTTTTTAGTCTTTTAAGCGATAATAAGTTCCTGAGTAACCATTTGCAGCTGAGTTGTTCACAGCATTATTCAAATTAGTAACGAGCGATTTTCCTGACTTTGGATTCGTATTAATTTTCTTGTTACCTTTTTCGCGTTCCCAAGATTGCCCGCATTCTAATGTGTAACCAAAGTACGAATTTACTAAATATTCGATTGTACCTGTAATTTCACTATCCTTACCATTTCTATTTTTGATAATTGTAATTTCTTTACTCATGATTTTTATAATTAAGCGTTTGGTAATTTATTTAGATTTGATAATACCCAAGATACTTTTGAATCGTGAGGTATACTCCACATTTTATTCAATTTCGCAATGATTTTACCCATAAAAATTAAATGAGAATCAGCATCTGTAGTTACCTTAATTATTTGGCATTTTTCTTTACCATCTTGAGTGTTGATAGTTTCACCAACTTGCCAGTCGAATTTGTTGGGTCTGTAGCCAAAAGTGCCACTTGCTGTAATGTAAAAAGCTATTTTTTTCATGTCCTAACGGTGTTTGTTTGTTAAATATAAGACAAATATACTCCATATATCTCAAACAAAAAAATTTTTCAAGGTATTTTTTTAATAATCTTTCTAAACTGTGATTATTTCACGGTACCGTCAACTGTATTAATACCCTTTTCTAAGTCAATTTGGCGTTGTCTGATTTTCTCTGCAATGATTTGTTTTAAACTTAGAGCAGTATCTTTCTTGGTAGTTGATATTTCCATAAAGCTTTGGAAGTTGTCTAGTTTTGCGCCTTCATTGATTAACCTGCCTTGATGTAAACTTTGAAGCTTATCTAAGTCATATACATGTGAACTTGGGTATTCTGGTAAGACAGAGTCATCAGTGTTTTGAACTGTAGAGAATCCTGTGAATTTAGAGTAATAACTACTTTGAAGTCTATATAGCAATAGTAATGGATTGACACCAGTTCGCATTGCAATACGTGTCATGATAATTTCATTGATAGGTAATTTCTTGTAGATTTCTTGTTGAACATGTACATTCAATGTATGTTCGATATTCACTTGCAAATCGCCTTCGATACGAATTACATCACCTTCAACTTCACGCTTAATGCTTTCAAGTAATTCCTTCAAAAACCTTCTATCGTCTTTTGACTGAGTATTTTCATATTGCTGCTTAGTTTCATTGTACAACCACATGTACTCTTCTAAGCGCGATTTCTTGTACCCTAGTCTTACGTCATTATAGTTATTTGAATATTCCTTTTGAAGCTCTACGATTTTATCTAAGTTGCGCGTGCGGAAGTTCTCAATCGAATGTATCGTAACATCTACTCCCCAATCTTGCGATACTACCTTATGTACTTCCTCTGCAGAGTACATTCTGCCAAACAAAGCCATCATATCAGCTTTACGATTTTCGATGATTATCATATCATCAATTTGAGTTTTCTGGAATGTAGAAACCCAAGACTCTTGACCTATTGCAGCGTTCTTCGCTTTTGTTATCGCAAGGTACGCTCGTTCAACTATGAACTTCAAGGTATGAATGAATCTTTTTTCTTGTTCTGGTAAGTGTGTAATTGCTCTTTGAAACTCTGCTTTTCTGACTAATAAATCAATTACTAGCATTCTGTCGTGCTGAGTTCTATAATACCTTCTTTCACTTATCCAGGGACTTGTACTGAGCTGTGTGAAAGTTTCGTATGCTGACTGATTCTTTACTTCAAGATTATCGATTGTTAAAAACTTGATAGGTGCGGGAGTCTTGCTATCAATCCTTACTTCACTGTCCTTTATGTTTTTAAGCTTCTGAGCTACTTCTGCAGTTTCTTTATTTTTCTTTGTCATACCTTGCGGTTATTATTACGAGATTTGTACAAATATAAATAATATACTTTACAAAACTGATGTATTTTGAGCACTATTAAAAGCTCACTTGCTGCTGTGCTCATCACACGTACAGAGCTTTACACATTGCGACTATAGATTTTCGGGTGGGTAGAAATACACTGCAAAAGGATAAAAAAACTCGAGCGATACCTCTTAGTCACTAAGAATAACACTATCCTTGAGTAACTTTTTCTTGTTTATACCTTGGGCTCCATACTTTAGGGCTATGTGTTTTCTTACATAGTATCATCAGTTCTTCAAAGTCTTTTAACGCACGAATACTTAATAACCTTCTCATGCCTCCCGAAAACAGATTAAAAGTTTCTGCCTCGAAATTGAGTACTATAACTTCTGTATCGCAAAACTCATCTTTAGTGTCCAAAGCGAGATTTCTACCAAAGAAGTAAATAGCTTTTAAGTCTGTATCAGTAGGCAAGTACTCTCGCTCGCCTCTCGCACACTCTAAGCTTAATTTTAATGAGTTCTCGATAAATTCCATTGGAATATCAAATACACTGTTATTAGTCATCTTTTCCGTTTTAAAGTTTTGTGGGCAAGATAGGATTCGAACCTACATGTATTTCTACACACCGCAACGCAGTGCTTGTTTACCTATTTCAACACTTACCCGTTTGCTTGTCTTTCCAAGCTGTCAACTCTAACTCTTGGTAGTGGCACCTATTCCTATACACCCAATCGGGTCTTCCTTTACGCGGCCCTAAGTTCTACTTGCGATGCTCTTACTCGTTTCTAATGTGACAATCAATTTCTAGCGACTTCATTTTGAAACTGGTATTACTGGATAGTTGTTTCTTCATCTCACCAGACTTAATAACCTCCAAGAACTCTTGAAACTCCTTTGACTCATAGGACTTCTGATTCAGTTTTATTTCAATCTTAACCTCAACGATTTTGTTTAACATGATAATATACGTTTACTTAATTACTTGTCTTCTTATGCGCTCCCTAGTCAGTGGGTTGTAGTAGTGATGTATTGTCAAACATTTTATACAACTTAGTTGAATCATGTTTGTACTCCCTACAAGTATTCCCACTGCTATTCTAGGCCGCCTTACTCTTTCTTTGCTCATCTGGTAAAATAATGTTTTGCTCATTACACATCAGTTGTAGTTTCTTTATACCCATCGGGAAGTTCTTCAAGAACATTTTGTTGTATGCATTAGGTTGTATATAACTTCCTTTGCAATTTATTTCGAAAGCATCTTTCAATTTGAAATTAGATTTTATCACTGCTTTCAATATGCATATCTTCATTTGAATCTCAAGATTCAGTGTTTCCTTTTCTTTGTCTAAAATACTTTGTAGGTCCATTAAGCATTCAATTGTCGAAAATCTATTTCGAATTTTTCTTTAAACTTTTCTTTGTCGCTGAAGTACATCTTCACTAATTGATTCAGTTCTGCAAAATCCTCTGGTGTTGCATTTATTGTGAGGTCTGTAATTGTACTCCCAAATTGTTCTATGTTTCTTGAAAGATTAATGTAAGTCTGTTCATCAGCATTAAATAATGTGTTGAGATTTGACTCTAAATATTTTTCTAAGAATTTACCCAAAGGCTTTGCATGTTGCTTTATTTCATGTCTATATGCCGAGGTCGTT
>Ga0207909_1000395_pt1 | contig 14964 bp, 25 predicted proteins | sample LakMenEpi05May10_FD_150672 | JGI IMG/M metagenome (GOLD analysis project Ga0207909, IMG submission 150672) | Freshwater microbial communities from Lake Mendota, WI - 05MAY2010 deep hole epilimnion (SPAdes) | ecosystem: Environmental > Aquatic > Freshwater > Lake > Epilimnion/Euphotic zone ...
TCTGAACCAGACTACGCAACGTACTTTAAGCCTTTTGTCGAATGGTGCAATAAGATGGCTACTCTTACTGATGTTAATAGATATGAAAGTAATTGGTTTATACGATGCACAGAGCCAGATAGCAGTTTAATATCATACATTATACCTTGCACAGAAGAAGGAAAGAAATTCTTTTATGGCTTTGATACGAAAAAGATAAAGGCAGTACCTAAAGAGTTCATAGGGAAAGACGTAGAAAAACCAAAAGAACAACCTGAAGAAAAAGTAGCAGAAAAAAAACAAGTTGAAACCGACAAGGAGATTGAGTTATCCAAAGAAAGACAAAGAGAATCCAAGCAAAGAGAGAAGGAGTTAAAGCAGGAGGAAATAACCTCAATCGCAAAAGAAAAACAACTCGAGGCAAGATTTAATAAAATCAAACAAATGAAAGATATGGGTTTCACAAATGAGCAGATATTGGAAGCATTGAAATAAGTTACGAGCAACACAACAACAAATAATTATGAGAGGGTACAAAAATATTGAGTGTAACGAACTTTTATACAGAAAGTATGTAGAAATACAACTTAACAATAAAAAATCGTTTTCAGAGCATATTTTGGGGTCAAGGAGAAAATTAATGATTGACGGAAAGCCGAGAGCAACAATTAAAATTGATGGTGCTTTAAATTTGGGCGAATTAACCAATCAGAAATTTGCAACTTTTTTGGCTGTCTTCACAAAAGAACTTTATAGGTCGTTTTTAAATTTCCCTGAACTATTTTATTTGCGAATTAAATTTAGAGGCACTGCAAAAAATAAAAATTACAAATTGTATAATGAACTAAAACCTGAATCTTCATTTTACAACATTGACTTAAATTCTGCATATTGGCAAATGGCATATCGGCTCGGTTACATAAGCCAACAACTTTTCGATAAGTACAATGCAGAAGAATACAAACACGCTAAAAGATATTGCATATCATTCCTGGCTCGGCAAAACAAAATGACGTATAACGATTGTGGTAAGGTTCGAGAAATCAGTTGCGATATACAAGTGTTGAAAACTATTTATGATAATATTCGATATGAGTTATATAAGTGTATAGCAAAAGTTGTATCTTTGTGCAGTGATTATATTGAATACAACATTGATGGTGTTACTGTACTTGCTATTGATGTTGATAGAGTAATGAAAGCGTTTGATGAAATGAACCTTGATTATAAACTAACTAAGTATACTAAAATAGATAACTACCAATACCAAAACGGCTCAACAATTAGAAACTTCAAAACAAAAACAGTATGAATAAAACCTCGAAAGTAAAAAAGTGCAATCCAACGTCTGATTGGAAATCGCCAGCAGGAACAACAATCTATTATCACGAAGTCGAATTTGAGAATGGCGACAAAGGTACTTGTGGTAGAAATAAAAAAGCACCCGATGATATGAGTGTCGGTAGCGAAGTTGAATACACAATAACTGATACTAAAATTAAATTCATTAAACAAATCGTTCAAGCCTATATGGAAAAAAGTCAAAGTAGTTCAGCAGTTAAAACTTACAGTTCAAAGAAAAACCCACAAGAGTTCTTAGGTTATGCCTATGCGTATGCAAAGGATATGGTTATCGCAGGCAAGACAACTGACCAAGACGTTGCTGATTTAAAATTCGTAGCAGAGGCGATATATAGTCACATTAAAGATATGTTAGAAGGCAAACAAAACAATAACGAAGAACCACCATTTTAATACCTGTTAAAAAATAATTTATTTTTTTTATTGTCAATTCAAATTAATGTAGTACATTTGTGTACGACAATAAAACAATGAATATATTTATATTAGATAGCGACCCAATAAAAGCGAGTGTTTATCACACAGACAAGCACATTGTAAAGATGCCATTAGAAACTGCTCAAATGTTATGTACTGCAATTTATCTCGATGGTTCAGATTCGATTTATAAACCAACACACAAAAATCATCCTTGTAATTTGTGGTTAATGCAGTCGCTTGATAATTACTTTTGGCTTTGTCAACTTGGTTTCGCTTTATGCGAAGAGTATTCATATCGTTATAAAAAAACTCACGCCTGCGAAAAAGTAATAAAAGAGTGCTACAAAAATTTTCCTAACATACCGAGTATAGGAATTACACCTCACGCACTTGCAATGCCTAACGAGTGCAAAATAAGTGACGATGCTGTGATATGTTACAGAGAGTATTATAATGTATGCAAACAACATTTATTTAGTTGGAAAGAAAGAGAAACACCATTTTTTATAAATAATTAAAATAAACTAAAATAAAAATCAAATGAAAGAATTAGAAGACTTAAAAAGAAAATTAAAAATCGCTGAAGCAAACGTAGATAACGATATGATTCAGAAAGACCCAATTTTAAAAAAATCGGCAGACAAAAAGATTGCTGAACTTAAATCTCAAATCGCAAACTATTTTGTGAAAGGTAAAAAAGAAGAGCCTAAGAAAGAGGAGAAAGTTGTGAAAGCACCTACACCTAAAAAAGAAGTTGTTAAGAAAGAAAAGGTTGAAAAACCTAAGAAAGAGAAAGCTGAAAAGCCACAAGTGGATGCAGGTGACTTTAATGTTGGAGATAAGGTTTCTTATATAGAAAGAGGAACTGGAAATAAAATAGATGCTACACTTGAAAAAATTGGCGAGTTCAAAGGCAAGGTGGTTGTTCTTGTTACATCTAAAGGCAATACAAAAGGAAGCTGGATAGCAATAACTAAATTAATGAAATAAGATGGCAAAAGACGATTCTCAAGGTTCGCTTTTTGAAAATCTCGATGAGTTCACCTCCTGGAAAGATGAGTGGCGGAATATGCCAGAATTTGTTCAGGAGGATATGGACTCATTCCAATCAATAATTGTTCACTTTGAAACACAAAAAGATAGGGATGATTTCGCAAAACTATTAGAGCAAAAGCTAACTTATAAAACAAAAAGTATTTGGTTTCCTAAATATAGTAGAGAAAAGCCTTCAGCGTACTTATACATAAATGATTCAGGCAACAAATAATTATGGAGTTTAAAAAAGTAAAATACACAATCTATATACCATCAAAAGGAAGGCACGAAAAATGCCATACTGCAAATCTTTTAATAAAGCACGATATTGATTTTCGCATTGTTGTTGAGCCAAATGATTTTGATTCATATAAATTAAAATATGGAGTGAAAAAGATTATCTCTTTGGATAAAAACAATATGGGTTTGTCATACGCAAGAAACTTTATAAAAAATCATAGTAATTCAATAGGAGAACAATACCATTGGCAGTTTGATGATGACGTTAAATATTTTCAAACAAGAGTTGATGGGAAAAATGTTTCTTGTAATCCAATAGATATGTTTTGCGAAATAGAAAACACTATTGACAAATATGTAAATGTAGCTATTGCTGGATTAAGGGATTGTGTATTTGCTTGGACTCAAAACAAATTTGTTTCTTTAAATAAATTAGTTGCTTCTTGTTTTTTGGTTAATAATAGAGTTGATAATAAATGGAGCGATAATATGATTGAAGATGTAGATTATTGTTTACAGGTTCTAATTAAAGGCTATTGCTCAATAATATTCAATACATATCTATATGCAAAAAGTCCTAATAATAAAGATGGTGGTGGTCAGCAAATTTATAAATACGAAGAACTACAAAAAAATCTTGTTAAAAAATATCCAAACATACTAAAGATGAGGTTTGATGAGAAAAAGCAAATCAATAAGTTGTCAGCATCTAACGTATGGAAATCATTTACACAAAATCTAATCGAATATGAATCCTAAATATCCAGTTTACATAGTTTCAAAAGGTAGAGCCATTAATGGAACAACATACAAAGCGTTTGATAAATTAAAGATGCAATATTATATAGTTGTTGAAGAGCAAGAGTATGATGTTTATAAATCAAATGTAGAGCCACAAGGTTATGGAACTGTTATAGTTTTAGATAAAACTTATCAAGACAATTACGATACATTTGATAATCTTGGAAGCACAAAGAGTAAAGGGCCAGGCGCAGCGAGAAATTTCGCTTGGGAACATTCTATTAAAAATGGCTTTGCTTGGCATTGGGTTTTTGATGATAACGTATCTTGCTTTTATAGACTAAATAGAAATAGAAGATTGCCAGTTTCAGATGGAACTATTTTTAGAGTGATGGAAGACTTTTGTGATAGGTACGAAAACATTGCACAAGCGGGTCCGAACTATTTATCTTACGCACCAGATAGAAAACAAATACCTCCATTTTTATTGAACTGGAGAATATACTCAATGCTATTGATTAGAAATGATATTGCTTATAGGTGGAGAGGGAGATATAATGAAGATACGGATTTGAGTATTCGAGTTATGAGAGATGGTTGGTGTACGGTTCAATTCAATGCTTTTTTAGGCGACAAGGCGACAACGCAAACTATGAGTGGTGGTAATTCAGATGACTTTTATTTTATCGAAGGAACAAAAAATAAATCTCAAATGCTTGTTGATATGCACCCAGATATATCCAAACTAACATTCGAGTATAATAGATGGCATCATAAGGTTGACTATTCCATTTTCAAGAAAAACAAACTAATAAAAAAACAAGGAGTAGTAATACCAGATGTTGTAAATAATTTTGGAATGATTCTTAAAAAACTATAAAATGTTAAAACAAATAAGTTTATACGCTATTAACGAGATACTTGATTCTGCAAGTGAGATAAGTCCTATTTCGCCTATGTCAAAAATGATTTACATAAATTGTTTGATTCATAATTTTGAAAATAAAAAACCAACAATAGCAAATTCAGTAGCCTTTGATTTACTTACAAGTGATTTTGATTTTGAGAAATTCAAAAAGAACTTTCACGAATTACACAAAGCAGAATTAATAATTATCAATGGCGATGTGATTACATTTAGCAACACTTGGGGAAAATATATTGATAGAACAAAATTGGATTGCGATGACGAAGATTCTTACAAGGGAGAAAATTATAGTTTCATACCAGCAGAAAAAATAGATAAAACTATATTTACTCAAAACCAAACATTGATTGAGATTTGTCAAATGAAACACAAGCTAAAAGAAGCACAAATAGACAATCTGATTGACTTATTCTTAAAAGAGCAAGTTGCACTAAAGAAGACTTATCAAGGTGAGCAGGATTGCTTAAAACACTTTATGAATTGGTTGAATTATAATAAAGAAAAAACTACAATAAACGCAGGTGGAAATGTTAAATCAAAAGGTAAACTATTAGGAAAATGAAAAATTTATACGCAATAAAATGTTTGCAGTCTGTAATAGACACGCACCAAAAAGAGATTGAAAGACTAAGCAAAGAAGATGGAGAAAGTTATGGTGCAAGTATATTTATTGAAGAAGAAATAAAAGAACGCAAAGAATATATTTCACAATTAAAAAAAGCAACAAAAACACTAAAAAGCAATGTATAAAGTAGATTTAAAAATACTCAACCAAATTACCAAAACGCTTGATGTACTATGTAAAGATAGCTTACTTAAAGTATCAGACTTAGAGAAAGCGATGAAAAAAGGAAAAAAAATAAGCCAAAAAATCAAAGACGAATACACGCAAATAAAAAACTAACTATGGCAAAGAAGTATGAAAAGAAGTACGAAGAGAAATTTGATTATGGAGAGTATGTTCCCCCAAATGATAATAATTTAGAGCAGATTGTTTTAGGTTCTATTTTGATTGAGTCCAACGCTATTGATAATCACATAGCTGATTTTACTCCAAATATATTTTATAACTCAAGCCATAAAATTATAGCAGAGTGTGTAATAGATTTACATAGAAAAAATATATCAATAGATATTATAACGATTGTTCAAAAATTAAGAGAGGTTAATAAATTGGATGAGATTGGTGGAGCGTTTTATGTAGCATCACTTACAAATAGAGTAGCATCTGTAAGCAATTTGTCGTTTCACATTAAAATTCTTCAACAACAAGCACTTAAAAGAAGTTTGCTTACAATATCTTCAAAAACAATTCAAGATGCGTTTGAGGACGATGTAGACGTTTTTGATTTATATGCAAATACGCAATCTGCACTTGACGATTGCATTAAAGATGTTTTGCATTACGAGGTTTCAAATATAAAAGACATACACATTAGAAATGTTGCCGAGAGTCTTGAAGTTTTAAAGAGTGGTGCTACATCGGGAATAAGAACGGGATTGAGAGCAGTAGATGAGTTGACGAATGGATGGCAAAAAAGTGATTTGATTATTTTAGCAGGTAGACCTTCGATGGGAAAAACAGCAGCCGCAGTTTCAATGAGCATATACCCAGCGTTAAGAGATAATAAAGCAGTAGCAATATTTTCACTTGAAATGAGTAAAGAACAATTAACTGGTAGGATAGAATCATTTATAAGCGAAATTGATGTTTCTCGAATAATTAAAAAGCAGTTGACGTTAGAAGAAATAAATCGTATGGATAAAAGTTGCGAAGAACTATATAACGCACCAATATTCATTGACGATACACCAAACATTAGTTTGATTGAACTAAAATCTAAGTCAAGAAAATTAGTAAAAGAAAACAAGGTAGAACTAATAATCATTGACTACTTACAATTAATGAGAAGTGGCTTGAACATTGGGAATAGAGAGCAAGAGATTGCAGAAATAAGTAGAGGTTTAAAAGCACTTGCAAAGGAACTAAAGATTCCAGTTATTGCATTATCACAATTAAGTAGATTGGTAGAAAGTAGAGCAGATAAAAAACCTATGCTTTCAGATTTAAGAGAGAGTGGGCAAATAGAACAAGATGCAGATATGGTTTTGTTTTGTTATAGACCAGAATATTATGACATAGAAACGTATGAAGTTGGCTCTGAAACTTTCGATGCTAATGGCTTATTTATGCTTATAGTTTCAAAGCATAGAAACGGAGAACTTGGCGAGATACCTTTGAAGTTTATTCACAATCAAACCAAATTAAAAAATTATGATTCAGATGAAAATTTCTCAAATAAAAAATCTATAATAAATTCAACAATAAGTACATTCGCAGATGAAAACCCATTTTAATAACTAAATATATGAAAACCAAAAAAGCAAAATTAAGATTAAAAGAGAACAAGGTAAAAGAAGTCCTTGCTACTATGGGTATGAGTCAACAAGAGTTGGCAGATAGAATAGGAACTAATAGAGGTCACATATCTAAAATAGCAAACCAAAGAAGTCCCGCAGTAAGTTTACCAATCGCAATTAAGATAGCGAAAGAACTTAAAATGCCAGTAGAGGAATTATTTATAATTGAATCAGAATGAAGAAAAGGGAACGAATAAAAAAAGTAAGCAAAGTGTATGTACTAACTTATACTACTAACAAAAATTTCAATGATTTGTTAATAAAAAAAGAGCAAAAAGTTATACATTATTGTAACAAATGATTATATTTGTAAACTACAAAAAAACAACAAATAATTATGAAGACAAATACGCAACCTATTGATTATGTTAAAGATACGTTCCCTGAATACTTGGGCAAGAAAGACCACATATCTGCAAGTGACATTAAAAGTTTTATGAAAAGTCCACAGTATTATTTTTACAATAAATACGAAGACAAAAAAGTTAAGAATGAAGATGCAAGACATTTTATAATAGGTTCTGCATTACACGAATCTGTACTTGAGCCTCATCAATTTTTTGATAACTACATTGTCGCTCCAAAATTTGATAGAAGAACAAAAGAAGGTAAGCAGGAGTTTAATGACTTTCAAATTAAGAATAAAGGCAAAGGTATTCTACTCGAAGAAGAGATGGATATGATTATTAAAATGGGTGCAAACGCACTAAAAAATAAATCATTAATTGAACTTGTAAACGATAGTTATAGAGAGTTAAGCATTTACACTTCTGATGAAAAAACAGGGTTAAAAATAAAATTGCGACCAGATGTATTTTGCAAAAACAAAAGTACAATCGTAGATATTAAAACTTGCGTAGATAGTAGCAATAAAGAGTTTAAGAGAAATGTTTATTCCTATGGGTACTCTATATCCGATGCTTTCTATAAAGACTTTGCAAACAAAGAAAACTATGTATTTTGTGCTATTGAAAAAAATCCTCCTCATCAAGTTAGTTTGTATGAACTAACAGACGAAATGGTAGACTATGGTAGAAAAATGTATAGAACAGGTCTTGACTTATTAAAGTGGAGTTATGACAACAACTATTGGTGCGATTACAACGAGTTTGAAATATTAAAAGAATGTTACGAATTAGAAAATCTTGATACATTTTTTGAAACGCTTGAAAATTCATCTATAATATCAATCTTAAAATAGTTATGAAACTAAGGATAATGCAAATAATTTTATTTTTCCCTTGTTGTCTTTTAGATGGCTTAATATTATTTTTTATACTTATTCCAATATGGGTAGTATGCGGAGTTAAAGCAACAACGAAAGAGCCATTATTAGAGTGGCTATTTGATAAAACCAATAAAAATAAATAGTATGGATATTGCTAATGTTCAGAAAAACTCAAAATACATAGGTTATGAATGTGTACAATGCGGTAAAAAAATAGAAGAAAATGAAAGGCAAAAAATAATATCGCTTGGTTGCTTTCAAACTTGGTGTATGCTTTGTATGGTAAAAAGATACCCTTCAGACAAGCACCTTTGGGACTATGTAAAGAGTAACGGAAATAAAGATATTATTATAGATAGAAACGATTTATTAAATAACCAATAAAAACAAATAAGTATGAAACAAAAATCAATTAAAACAAAGAAAAAACTTTTAGATATTGTTTACGAATTAAAAGATGGCAGAAGTGAAAGTATTACTTATGGCGGTAATTTTAAGGATGAGTATTTGATAAAACATATTTCGGAAAAAGTTGCTAAATTAAAATTAGGCGACAAGTTAATTATATCTCCAAGAGAGTGTGTAGAAATAAAATAACCAATAAAAACAAATAAATATGAAAAACGAAAAAATGTTTAAAGCGGATTACAATAAACAGCAGTACAAAATAGAAATTATTATTTGTGAAAATGGAAGTCTTTTCTATGTTGAAAAAATAAATAAAGACTTTACAATCACTTATGATAGCTTGATTGGAGCATTAGAAATTACTAAGATTAATTTGATAAAAGACCAGTCTGGAGAGAATAGAAAAACATACAAAAAACAAGTTAAACCAAAAACAAAAAAATAAATATGGAAAATCAATTAGCAACAAACACAAAGAAGTCGGTATCTTCAATCCTTTCGCAAGACTTAGTTAAAGCGAGATTCACAGAAATTCTTGGCAAGAGTGCAAATGCTTTTGTTAGTAGTATAATTTCTGCTACAAAATCAAATCCCTCACTTGCAGAGTGTGAGCCTGATAGCGTAATTTCAAGTGCCGTAATTGCGGCAACATTGAACTTGCCTATTCAATCAAATTTAGGTTTTGCTCATATAGTGCCTTACAAAAAAGATGGAGTGCCTGTTGCACAATTCCAAATGGGGTACAAAGGATTCATTCAGTTAGCTTTAAGAACTGCACAATACAAAACTATCAATGCAAGTGAGATATACGAAGGAGAGTTGATTAAACACGATAGAATAACAGGAGATGTAGAACTTGACACTAACAAAAAGAAATCAAACAAAGTTATCGGCTATGTAGCATATTTTAAATTACTCAATGGTTTTGAGAAAATGCTTTATATGACGAGAGAGCAATTAGAATCTCACGGTGGGAAGTATTCAAAATCATACGCTAACAAATATGGCAGATGGCAACAAGATTTTGACTCTATGGCTTTAAAAACGGTTATAAAACTTTTGCTAAGTAAGTATGGCATCCTATCGGTAGATATGCAAACAGCAATCATTACAGACCAATCAGTAATTAAAGATGCAGACACGCTTGATGTAGAGTATGTAGATGCAAACGACAAAGATGTATTCCAATCTTCTGCATTAGAAGAAACGGAAGCGGTTGAAGTTAATGTATTGGTTTCGGATGCACAAAAAATAGCAGATGCAAAATCTCAATCTAAATTAAAATTATAAATGAAAGCACACACCAAAATTTATCTTGAATATTTTGGCTTTGAAAAATCCGACTTTATCCCTTGCGAGATATGTGGTGCAACGGCTGTTGACATTCATCATATCGAAGCAAGAGGTATGGGAGGCTCAAAGACAAGAGATGTAATAGAAAACCTTATGGCTGTATGTAGAAGTTGCCACATAGAGTATGGCGACAAAGTTAAGCACAAAGAGTATGTAATAGAAGTTCATAATAAATATATAAAAAAATGATAGTATTAAAAATATGGTTTTGGCTAAGTTTTATAGGTTTCATCTTATTGTTTTTTAGAAGCGATAGGAAAATGCTATTTCAAATTGTTTTCTTTAAAAATGGAGATATTATAGGATATGTAACGCTTTGGTTGGCTCTAATAATTTGTCTTCCAATTACTATACCCTACTCAATTAAATATATAAAAAAATGATTGAGAAAGGAGAAATCGTATTTGCAAATCTTATATTCAAAAATAAGAAAGGAATAATTATAATAGTGAAAGAGCAGATATTTTCAAGAGAGTACGATGGTAGCTATAAGCAAGTGTACACAAAGCAAAATGACGAAGCTAAAATAAAAAGTTTCGGTCTTAAAGAAGATACACTAACTCTACAAAAAATTGATGTAATTAAAAGTTTGGGATTTAAAATCAAATATAATTAAAACTATTTTAATAAACTTATTAACGTGTTATTAACAAAATATAGATATGTCGAAAAGTATAGGGGTTTCAAAAACAAATGAAGTTGCAATAATTGAAGTAGAAGAAAAAATCTTTGAAATTGATATTACGAGGAAATGTCATTTAATAGACGTTATACCTATGGGAGCAGTGCGAATGACCAGGTCTGACACTTGGAAACTTGACCCTAATCACAAGAACGAAAAGCAGAGGCAAAGACCTGCAGTAACAAGGTATTGGGCGTTTAAAAACAAAGTAGTACAAGAGTGTACGAAAACAAATTATATAATGAAAAATACTATTGATGTCGTCTTTTTTTTACCTATGCCTGAGAGTTGGTCGTTAAAAAAGAAAGAAAGAATGAATGGTATGCCACATAAAAGTCGCCCCGATGTCGATAATATCATAAAAGGTTTTATGGATGCACTAAAAGATGAAGATGGAGATGTGTGGAGAATTATAGCTGAGAAAAGATACGCTTATAAAGGCTCAATATTAGTGTACGAATAATTTTTGTATCATTTAATTACTTATATTTGCTAAGTTAAATTTTCAAAAAAAATGAAGAAAATTAAAAATACAAATAACGGCAAAGACGGTGGAACGCTTGTAGGTAAAGCACATTACGACAAAGATGGTAAATCTTTGGGTGGGATAAAAACTATAATAACTGATGATAATAGACCTGTTGAAGTAGAAGGCGGTGAAGTAATAATTAACAAACACGCATCTAAAAAACATTGGAGAGAATTAAGCAGAATCAATCAGAGTGCAGGAAACGGAGTACCTATAACAGAACCACACTTTAAAAAAGGTGGCAATACTGAAAAAAGTAAATTTAAAAGCAAGGTAGAAGAGAGAAAGCAGAAAGTTGCAAAAGTTATGCACGAATTTAAAGAGGGCAAACTTAAATCTCACGGAAAGAAAATAACAAAACATAAACAAGCAGTAGCAATAGCGTTAAGTGAAGCACTAAGATTAAAAGATGGTGGAGCTGTTTACACTATAACTGCAAAAGAAATTGTTGATTTGAATAGTATAAATAGATTAAAAGATGGTGGGAAACTTGAAAAAGAAATAAAAGCTAAAACTTACAAAGAGTGGTTGGCTTTGATGCGTAAAGATAACAATGCACACAATGAAAACGCACACCAAGACGATGTTATTCCTTTTTGGGAGTGGGTTAGTGAAATGGGTGCAATGTATGGTTTTAAGCCATTAAAAGACGCTTCTGGTGACACAATAGTAGTTCGCACACAAGATAACCCTCCAAACAAAAAAGATGTGTTAGAATACGTTGAGCGAATGAAAAAGATTTATGCAGACGAAGATGGCGACATTGATGAAAATGCTGAAGAAATTATTGCTGAAGATGTTGCTAAAGAGTTTAATATTGATATGATTTCCGCTTATGATTACATTGATAATTCAAAATTAAAAAATGGCGGGGAAATAAATACTAATTCAAATATGAGAAGTTTGGGTGATTGGCTTTTAAACTCTCAAGATGGAAGAAAATTGTTGCGTAAGTCAAAAAATTTAAAAGAGTTTGAATACAATTTAAAAAAGGAATTGCCAATAAATTCTCCTAAAGGAAAAGTAAATAAAATAGATTCAAATTTTGATTACGAGCATTTATGGAAAAATACAAAATACTTTTTTAGAGATGGCGGGTATATAGAGCCTCACAAAGAAGTTAAGACCGATTTAGCGACAGTATTAAACGAATTGAATTATGGAGAGTATGAGCAAACAGTTTATCTTCGCTTACGCAATCTTTCTGATGAAAAAATGCTTGACGAAATAGCTTCAATATCTGATGACTACCAAGAATTAGAAGATGCAATACAACTTAAAATTGATGATTATGAATCGGAACAATCTGATATTGATAGCGAAATTGATGAAGTGAATGATGGTGATTTAAGCAAAAGTAAAAAAGCTACAAAAGAAAAAGAATTACAAAAAAAGTACGAGAGTATTAAGGATAAAATTGATTTACTTGAAATACAAAAAAAGGAGAAAGAAACTCTTAAAGACCAATTTTATGTACTTGACGTTGATGATGACTATGTAAAAGAGATAATACAAAAAGTAGGTGCAAGATTACAAACAAGACAAAACATTAATGCAGGGACTGATTTGTTCCCAGAAGATGCTAATATAAAAGAGTTCGTTAAAAAAGCACCCACTACTAATGTTTCAAAAATAAAAAAAGATTTAAAACTTTACGATGAAGATGAAGACTTAGAGTTATTGTTTATAATGAAAAAAACAGACCCTAAGAACTTCACTCCAGAAATGTGGGAACTTTGTAAAAAAATAATGTCTAAAAAATAAAGATATGGCTTTCGATGACTTTATGAAAAAAATGCAACCTGTAAAAAAAGCTACTCCACAAATAGTAGAACAAACTTTTGATGCAGGTCAGAAACTTATTAATGTAGATTACTTTGATAAGATAAAAGATATACAAGATTTAAAACCTTTCTTACTTAAACAAACGAGTATGAATGTTTTTAAGAGAGGTTGGAGATTTCAATTTGGTACGTCAAAGTCTTGGGCAGGTTTGTGTAATCCAAGAAGCGAAGAAGTTTTGAAGTCAAAGAATAAAAATATAATGATTTCAATAGACTTTGTTAAAGGGGATGACAAGTGGAATGAAAATATGACTGATGTTATCTTACACGAGATTGCTCACGCTATTGTGTTTGAGATATTTTATTTTGATGGAGAAGGAACTATAGGAGGCTTGATGCAATTAGACCCTGAACACTTTGATAAAGAAAAGCCAGGTCACGGAAAGATGTGGAAACAAGTTGCGTCTGCATTACAAGGAAAACAAGCATCTACATTTTATATCAATTCACAAACAAACAAATACTTTTTAGATTATACATATAATTGTGTAAATTGTGGTTTCAAAGGGTTTGGAGCAACTGCTAATTTCGTTAGTAAGTGCCAAAAATGTTTGAAGCCAGTTTTTATTCAACAAAACTCATAATAAATTTATTAACTTCGCAAAAAAAATAAATACAATGGAAAATAAAGACGACAGATTTTACGCTAATGACAATGGGATTGACTTGTTTGAAGATTACGAAAGCATACCAGAAAATGTAAAAGAAGTTTTAGATGAATATCTTGATGCTATCAATGATAATGATTATGATGAGTTAGCAAAAGCAAATAGCGAACTTAAAAAAATTGGATATACATTTGATTTTGGTTTGGATGGCGAAGCATACGATTTGCGACCAATAGGCACAAAGGGTAAAAGTGAATCATACGCTAAAGGCACTACTATTGAGGGTGGTAGTTTAGTAGGCAAGGAAACAAGTTTACGTTTGTACGGAGATAACTTAAAGTATATTCAACACGAAAATAAAGTTTATAAGCCATACCATTTTACTGATAAAATGGCTAAAGCAAAAAAAGATTTAGAAAACGAAACAGACATTATTTTACCATACGAAAACAGAATGAGTAGAGGTGTTTGGTATGTACTATACAGAGAGGTTGAAAAATACGCTAAAGGCTCTACTATTGAAAGCGAAAACGCAGAAATGGTACTTAATAACAATAAACAAATAAAACATCACACGGAAGAACTTTCTGAAATTATGAAAGATAAACCAAAAGTACCTGCGTGGGTAGTAAGCAAAGTAAATCGTTCTGCAACTGATTTGTCAGATGCGACACACTTTTTAGATGGAGAAAAAATGGCAGAAGGTGCAAACATTGTAGAAAAACAAAGTCCATATTTCCCAGCATCTGAAAGTTGTGAAAGCCTTGATACGCTTGTTCCATTTGCGATGGCACAAGATTCAAAGAACTTTAATTTACTTTTGAGAAGTTACATACAAAATAAATACAAAATAACAGTAGAGCAGTATGTAGCAAAAAAATTACACTATAAATCAGTAGATGATTTATGTTACGACCCTACAAGATTAAATGAGTCTGGTACAAGGCTTGTGAGATTTGGTAGAGAACAAATTGATGCAATCGCAACTGCAATTTATGCCTACGAAGAAAAAGGAAATGCAATCATTATTGCTGACCAAACAGGTGTTGGTAAAGGTAGAACAGCCGCAGGATTGATTCGATATTCAATTTTAGAGTTAGGCAAAAAACCATTTTTCTTTACCGAGAAAAAGCATTTGATAAATGATATTTATAGAGATTTGTATGATATTGGATTTGATGCAGGG
>Ga0207909_1000399_pt1 | contig 14904 bp, 13 predicted proteins | sample LakMenEpi05May10_FD_150672 | JGI IMG/M metagenome (GOLD analysis project Ga0207909, IMG submission 150672) | Freshwater microbial communities from Lake Mendota, WI - 05MAY2010 deep hole epilimnion (SPAdes) | ecosystem: Environmental > Aquatic > Freshwater > Lake > Epilimnion/Euphotic zone ...
GATCGGAAAACTAAAAAAATATTTTTTGACGAAAGTCATTGGAAGTTTGGAAATTTATTTTTCAAAAGTTGGGCGACTTTGTGCGAAAAGTTGGAAAACTAACAACCATAACTTGAATTATCCTGAGAACATATGACTGACGGGTAAAGTGTGTAGTCGGCGTCACACTTGCTGCACTTTCCAACCTTTGTTAACAATGTTGTTGAAGAACAGTCGCATAATTTTGTTACAATGTTCTTCATTGAAGTGCCTGATGTAGACGTTGCAGAGGATATAACGAAATCGCCAGTTTTAAAAGCAGTATAATCTGTCCAATTAGAAGCCGGTCTACGAATTTTGCTTATACCCTGACCGTTGAAGGCGAATGTTGATCTTGATGAATGCGGGTGAATTCCCTTAGTGTTAGGTATTGCAATAACGTCTTCGTTTGTTTGGATTGTGTTTAGGTACGTGGTTGCCTGACGCAGACGTTGTAGACGCGTCCAGTCTCCTGCACTCAATCCGCGTGTTCCTTGTTGAGCATTGCCCATTGATGTTCCACCACCGGCACTTGACACAGTTGCCATTTGTAAAGAATATACAAATTAGTTGAGTCTAAACTGTAATGGAGAACTTATTTCCGTATAAGCAAGATGTTAATTACACAAAGCTTCAAACAACTGAAGAAGGGCTGTATAGTATAACAAGAAAACGAGATGGTGAACGTATTCTTTCGATTATCAAATATAATGTCAAGGATTTGAGTAATAAAACAATAACAGATGGAACCGCGTGCATGGGCGGAGACACTATTCAATTCGCAATGTCGTTTCATCACGTTCACAGCATTGAAATAAATTCAGCTAACTTTGATTGTCTAGTGACAAATATTGGTGTATATGATCTCAATAATATAACATTACATAAAGGCGATTGCACAACGTTGTTTAACTGGAACACAGATGTCTTGTATTTAGATCCTCCGTGGGGCGGACCTGAGTATAAGACTAAGACTGATTTGGATTTGATGCTTGGATCAAAGCGTATTGATGTTTGGTTGGATGAAATACTTATTCGAAAGAACAGACCGTCTTACATAATATTAAAGCTACCACATAACTATAATTTCAAACGTTTAAACTTTTTAGTAAACATTGAAATGATAAAACCATTTCGTGTTCGAAACTATGTTCTGGTCATAATAAAAGTTCACCCGGTTCAAAATAATTAAAAACGGATTTTTGATGATCCGACGATCAAAAATATAAAAATGGACGAGTCTCTCTTCTTCTTTGAGAACTACACTAACAACATTGTAGAAGTTCCTGTTACGATGCATGTTCATCCGATGGGCAATGTACTGTTCAGTTACATTCTTGGCCTAGCTATTGGATTTGTATCAAGTGCTATGTGTATTCTTAATAGAAACACGCAGCACAGGATTGATTCTCTTCATGATGAGAACGAACAACTAAAAGAAACGATTGTTGATCTTGAAGATGAAAACTACAGTCTTGAGATGAAGAGTAAAGAGCTTGAAGAGAAAAATGACAAGCTGACAGCTGACTCTAGTGCAAACGAACGTCTAATTGATAGACTGAAGAATGAGATTTGTCTTCTGACAAATAAAGTGAACACGATGGATCACGAAATGGCCAGACTAGAGTCTGATAATCGTGCATATGATGCCGAGATTTCAAACATTCAGTCTAGTCTTCTACGATCGCGTCACACTAGTTCAACATCAACCACTCCAGTGTTTCGCAGCAAGCGAATGCGCGATGAAACTATTTGAGGTAAACATACGGAAGAGCAAGAAGACCTAACATAACAATTAGAATAAATATGTCTACGCCTCTTACAATTTTTTGATATTTGACAGGAAGATTCTCAAAATCAGTGCGATACTGCGGAGGTTTGAATGGCATAGACATCCATCCTAGAATCGTCGGTTTTAACTGATCATTGCAATCAAAAATCATGTCATACCATGCCAACAACACGTAGGATACTGTTGCAAGAAGAAACGCTACAACAACTCGATGAGAGTATGGGCCTGGATGAGGCATCCAGTAAACAAAAAGAACAAACGCTGAAAAAACTAAACATTTAGGATTTAACGCAAGTGGCGTTCCAAATAATCCGCCACCCATTTACCTAAGTGTATTCATTTTGTTTACACCTTTTTCATTTTAAATGCTGTCTATTTTTTTATGATAGCTGATGTTTTATCATTTCCTATATTGACAAAATTATAATTAATATTTCTACTTAAAAAAAATTCGTCCGTCGCTCTTCTTTGTCCGTCCCAATGATAATAATCATCAAATATTATAACACCTCCCGTTACAACATTATCATACATTTGTTCTAGTTCGTATTTACTTGATTCATACCAATCAGTATCCAATCGTAATATTGCTATTTTTTCAGGAATTGTTGTTTTATCTTTTAATGTTTCCATAACATCACCAACTACATAGTGTAAATTATGTTGAGGGTAGCCAGTTGAATTTAATCTTTGTTGAACTTGTTCTAACGGAGTATAACACCACCGATTTACTTTTTCGTTAATGATCTGGTCTTTCCATACACTATAAACTTCATCTTTATTCATTTGAAATATTTTAGCATCTTTGCAAGTGTAATCATATTCAGTTGGCGCTGTTAATCCACTAAATGTATCGTATAAATATATATCACGAACAGAATTATTTTTCATTAACTCATTTATCCAGATATGTTCAAAATTACCACTGTCAACGCCACATTCAATAATAACTCCTTCAATGTTATTTTGTAATATATAATTAACTGCTTCTGCTCCGTCCATTTAAAAAAGGTATAGGACATTATAGTTTATAAATAACCGCAAGTGACCGCCCTTATGTAGATCGTGTCTCTATATTTTTATTTTTGTCACAATCACAGTTACTGCATCCTCGTAGCTTGAGAACCAAATAGACTGTTGAGAACTTCTCAAGTTTGTAGTCAACAAGTACCTTATCGTCATCAACCATTGGGTTTCCTGCGAATACCAACAGTTGTTGAATCGGAGGAACATTATCGATCACTTCGATCTTCTGTTTTAGTTCCAGAAGTGTATCGTATGGATTGACCTTGATCAACCGCCTGTCATGTTGACGAAACTGGACAAAGATCTCCATTTTTCTCTTGAATATAAAATCAAAAAAAGTATCCGTTTTACGCATTTGTATAAATTATGTATGTCAGACCATATGCTCCTATAAGTGCAAGCAATGTTACAATTTCTTTTTTAAGTGTGTTTAAGTATTTCATCAGAAGAACAGTTGATACAATGATAACTGCATCTGCAAGTAGAATACCATAAGAACTCTCGACTGCATAATTCTTAAATAGATCAATCATACTATTATGGCCAGTCGGTACTAATCCTAACACAACTGTGCCAAAGAATACATCGTGGATAACTTGAACAATAACGGCAGAAATAACCAGATCGAGTTTAGGAAACAACATATGTGCTAGCACGATTCCTATCATCACAGAAAGTACATCTGAGACTACAGCCACCGATTGAAACTGGCTGTACCACTGCTTGATCGCTGCCCCCTTAAATATATATTTCGATACAACAACCGTAAAAAAATCAACCCATAATGCTGCCGTAGTCAGAGATAGTAGATCCATTATATCTTATCTACTTTTTCTCCTACAATAACCGGATTATCTTTTAGAAGACGATTCTGATTTTCTTTAAAGAAGTCAAAATCACAATTATGTTGTTCAGGTGCTCTACACTTAATACATAAAACTCTTTTGCAAGAGCAACTATAATCGATTAGTGTTCGCTTTTTACACGTCGAACATATCAAGCTCGATTGCGAGCTTGTATTTTTGCGAGTGTTCCCACTCATTTTGTTCGTCCTCCTGATTTAGAATAAATCTACGAATTTCGTTTTCAATAAATTTAATTTCATTTGAAATAGAAACAACGGACGGGTCTGTTGATGCAATTTCTAATCTCTTATTTGTTGAACCATACTTTTTAGGTAGGTTGTTTGCAATACGAGCAGTTTGTTTTTTTAACATCTCATTCTTCACGGTAAGATTTTTACGTGCTGAATTAATACAACGGTCGTTATAGCTCTCGGGTCTAATATACAAGTCCTTATAGTCAGGCCATACGGCATTGACTTTTAGAATCATTTCCTTCTTCTGGTTTTCATGCATAATAAACATATCGTAATCTGATAGATCTCTGATCTTCAAACTCAGATTAGTTGCACACTTCTCAAACGGTTTCTTTTGGGCCGGTTTGGCACAATGATAACAAAAGCACGCGTAGGTGTGACCCTCTTGGTCAGCCTTTCGCAGCATCATCATATATTGATCCATATTGTTCTTTGAGGTTATGTACCTCTTGTTCTACTTAATCCATTTTTATCAAAATACATTTATAAGGGGATGCTGTCACATCCAGAACTGAAAGAAACAAAAGCACAGAGCTTACCTTCGGCTAATTTGGATGCATTAAAGTCCATGCGCGAAGAGGCGTGCTACAGTTCATTACAGGCTGATTTTAAACTACAAACACATCAAAGATTTTTGCGCCGCGTTTTAAGTCCCGATTCTCCGGTTCGTAATTTGTTGATGGTTCACGGAACCGGTACTGGAAAGTCATGCACTGCAATTCAAATTGCAGAAGAATTTATTCTACGTCCCGAATTTCAGGAGAAGCGCGTACTTATTATGGCTAATCCATCCATTCAGGACAGCTTTAAAAGTCAAATCTTTGATGTATCAAAAGCGTCTGTAGATTCAGAAGGCATCATAACATCGAAACAATGTACAGGAAAGCGGTATCTTGAAATGATCCAGCGTGCTCAGCGCGAGCCATTGAAGCTCACAGACAAAACTGTTCAGAATCGCGTGATGGAAATTGCATCCCGTTTGATCAGTGAGTTTTATGAGTTTCAAGGATATGAGTCCTTTTCAAATTTAATTTTGGACAAGACGGAACATGAACTAGAAGCTTACATTCACAAAACATTTGATAACCGTTTGATCATTATTGATGAAGCTCATAACATTCGTCAAAAGGAAGAAGGTGGTAAGCCCAAACTTGTTGCGTCTGCTCTTGAAAAGGTTATTAAAGTAGCAAATGGTGTCACGCTTATTCTTTTAACAGCTACACCTATGTACGACACATATGATGAAGTTCTATTCTATTTCAATCTGTTCTTATGGAATGATCGTAGAATAGACACTAAGCGAGTCCTGAAGCCCGCCGATTATTTCAAGGATGATCAAGTTAAGGCAGATAAAGAATCTGAGTTTCGCAGTTGGTGCCAAGATTACGTATCATTCATTCGTGGTGAGAATCCGTTTACGTTTCCTTTTCGCTTACCTCCACCGTCTGCGCTTATTGCCAAGACAGATCGCAAGACTGATATAGATGGGGTTGCAATTAAGAAACACAGACGATTCTTGACGCTAACTGAATCTATTCTTTCTCCAAATCAGGCAAGCGTATTACGGGGGATAAAGGATAAGAAATCATCTATCATTGATTCGCGTGTGATCTGTGTGTATCCTAAAAATAAATCCTTTTCAGATTCATTCAGTATATCGGAAGGTAAATATGTTTATAAAAATGAAAACTTTTTAGCACCTTCAAAAGTTCAGGATTATAGTTCCAAGTTTTCTCTCATCACAAAAATTTTGGAAAAATCGGAGGGGATCGCATTTGTGTATTCAAATTTAGTTGAAGACGGGGCCAATCTTTTTTCAATGTGCTTGGAGGAACATGGATACGTATCTGCGTTAGGAAATGATTTGCTAAAAGAAACATCGGGAGAAATCGCGAGAGGATCACGTGGACGTTATTTACTTTTTACATCCGACGTTAGCAACGCAGATATTCGCAAAGCAATTACTCGTTTAAAAAATCCCAACAATCGCGATGGTTCGGATATTCGCGTAATCGTTTCATCTCCTAAAATTTCAGAGGGCGTTGACTTTCGTTATATTCGTCAAATTCATATTTTGGATCCGTGGTTCAATATGTCTCGCATTGAACAAGTTGTGGGGCGTGGTATGAGAACATGCTCTCATTCGTTACTACCGTTTGAAAAACAGAACTGCACTGTGTACTTTCATATCTGTCGTTATGCTGATTTGGATCGTGAAACATATGACGAATATATCTATCGTGTATTCGTTGAAGAAAAAGGAGAGAAAATTGCAAAAGTTAAACAGCTTATGATGGAATCCGCTATGGACTGTTCTTTGAATGAAGCAACAAATAGCTTACCAAGAGATTGGCGTGAGGATTTAAAGATACCTCAAATGCGATCACAGGATGGAGAGATATTGAAACTAAATTTAACTGAGATGTCTGCGCCAACGTTTGAAGTAGCCGCAAAGTCATTGGTGTGTGATGAGACCACACAGGATCCCGATCCCCAACACATGAGACCGCTTTCTGCATTTTTGGACGTGCGTGAAGAAATTTTTGATAAGATCGGAACTCTCTTTGAAAAGAAATCTATCTGGGAAAAAGATGATATATTTAGCCACTCGATTATGAAACAATATGACCCAAGTGTTCTATCGTATACCATCCAGACTGCTATTTCCAATTCAACAAAGTTTCGGGACAAACTTGGTCGTACTGGTATACTTGAATCAAAAGGCGATATGTTAGCTCTTTCTGTGAATGATTCTCGAACAATGTTAGATCGTGTTTTGAAAACTGAGAAACCTGTATATACTCCTCTTGAAAAACATGTTCGTGCACAAACAACTACTATTGAAGCAAACTTGATACAAAAGAAACGTAAGACATATGGTTTTCCCACATACATAGAAAAAGAGTTCTCAGATGAAGTTCTTGATTGGTATATTATTGATCACGCATTATCGGAAGATGAGCGACTAACTTACATGATAAATTTGGATTGGACAAATCCTCCGATATATGCTCAGCCTTTAAAGATCACACTTGAAGACGGTAAGAAACTATATGTGTTGGGATTGAATAAAATTTTTAATGAACTTGGTGAACTAACAACTCCAATTGGAAAGGAGAAGCAAGAGTATGATAAATGGGTAGCTGCTCTGAGAACTAAGTTTGTTGAAAACAATTCAAGCTTTTTTGCAGCAATGAAGGAGGGTAAAATCATATTTAATGTAGATGAAACATCAGAAGAACTACAAGTTGTTCATCGTTCAAAAGACATTGGCGGGCGCGCATGCACTAGCTATCATGAAGGTGTGTTAAATAAATTTGCAAATTGGTTAGGCGTTCCCTTTAGCGAATCAATAAAAGGAAAGAAGGATCGCTGTATGTTTTTAGATTTGTTAATACGCAAGAAGGTCATTGAACAGAAGCCTGAATTATTTTGGATTACTCCCGAAGAATGGGAAATATTAAAAGATGAAAAGAGGAATATTAAAGCTCTCATTAAAAACCGATAACTTATTTTTCAGTTAATGAACAACATGGATCCCTTGTTTGAACGCCGCGAACTTGTTAAGAATATTCACATTCACTCGAAATTTCTGCAGCGTAACATTCATTCGTCAATTCTGGCTCAGGTCAAGATGATGTATGAGGGTCGTTGTTCTTCGGAAGGATTTGTTCAGCGCAATAGTGTAACTGTTGTTAGGTACTCGTTGGGACGAGCAAACTACATCAAGGGGGGTATTGATTATAATGTAACTTTCCAGGCCGACATCTGTATGCCTCACGTGGGGCAACGGTTCCGTGCTCCTGTGAAGCTTCGTAGTAAGATTGGTATTCATGCAGAGACACCCCCTATCAAAGTTCTCATTCCTCGCGATCTGCACTTTGAGAACGAAGAGTTTGATAACGTCAAGGTCGATGAAGAAATTGAATTTGAAGTTATTGGTTCTCAGTTCAAGCAGCAAGACGACACGATCATCGTAGTTGGTAAGCTATTGTCCAAAATTGCTCCGAATGTTGAAATGCCTCTAGTGTCTCCCATGAAAATTGAAGAGGAGGAAGACAGACCCAAGTCTTCTCTTGGTGTGGATGATGATGGAGAGAAGAAGGTTGTCTTTACGCCAGTAGTGGCCTCCAAGACTGGTACTCGTAGAAAACTGAAGAAACCTGATGAAGCGTCTACTACAAATGAGCTTCTCGCGCTCTAAGAAGGAATTTCTAAAGGAGTCAATCGACAAACTAGAAGCTAATGAACACTCTCAAATTTTTTCAATTATCAAACGTTACACTGAAACATTTACTCGAACGCAGAATGAAGTTCTCGTCTCAACCAATAATCTGAACGATGATTGCTTGAAGGAGATTGAGTCGTACATTCATTTTTGCGTAGATCAGAAGAAGCGAATGGAAGATGATTCGCGTACTCGTAAAGGTTACGAGCGTATGGTACAAAGCAGTTAATACATTAAAAATGGACGATCTTTCATCTAAGTAAAATATAACTAAATGGAGGATATAATTTCTCCCCAAGTCATTGAAGGACTTGTGTCGTTCATCACAATTTCTAAACAAGACCCAAAAGCAGAGGTTGAATGCAAACTGCTTTCGGATCGTATCCAAACCAAAGATGTAGCTGACCGGATCCTCAAGGCGATTGATGGGCTCTGTTCGGGACAGCCTACGGAAGAAAATCGTCTTACGCTATCATATGGTGAGACTCGTGTCAATATTATGACTCCGCAGCTTATCCACAAGGTTTGCATAACTAACTCATTCCGCGAGGTACCCCTTACGGTAGAGAAGAAGACACGTTACTACGATATGAATACTGGTAAGCAGGATACTCTGGACGCACCTGAAGCGAATGTTCGTTTCACTCTTCGCTCGGAGACACCGCTACGTAAAGATTGGGATGGTAGTCCGTCTGATGTGAACGCATTCATTCGTGTTATTCACCGTAAGTCATTTGTAACAACCGATAAGCTCTTTCGATTTGATTTCTCAATGGTCAAGTTCCGTCCTAAAAATTCAAACAAGACCGTTCGTGACATTCTGAAACAGCATCACCTCTATGAACTCGAACTCGAATTCATTGGTAAGAAGAGTAAGTTAGAGCCTGCTCGTATTGCTGAAGAACTTGTAAAGAATGTTGGTGTAATTCTACAAGCATATCACCAAACTGAGTTTCTGCTTTCGAACTCGGATATTGAGCGCTACAAGCAGGAGTTCCGTTTATCTAATAATGCATTCTACGATCTAGTAACTCTACTTCGTCGCCACATTAATACTGACAGCCCTAACAATATCTCAAAGGATTACACGGTAACAAACAAAGCTGACGGTGAACGTGCGGGTCTTTACGTAGCTCGTGATCGCAAGGTGCTTAAAATTAACAAACAGGAACAGATTGTATGGACTGGTCTAACGGCCGCAAATGATAATCATGTAGGTGACTTCATTGATGGCGAATACATTCCCGATAAGGATCTGTTCTGTATCTTTGATGTGTATCGTTTTCGCAATCGTGACACTAAATCGTTGCCGTTGATGAAGACCGATGAAGAGACCACAAAGAACCCTCTGTCATCTCGTCTTGGATGTGCTCACATGTTTGTCACTGATCTTCAGTCAGAGTTCATTATGAAGCCGTCTATGCATCCGCTACGCATTGAAACCAAGCTATTTCTTGCAGGAGATGGCCCTGCAATGGAGGAAGCGATTCAAAAGATGTTATCTACTAAGTTTGAGTACGAAATTGATGGTCTGATCTTTACGCCTCGCTCTAGCGGTGTAGCTCCTCCTGCTGATCGCAAAGGTCGCAAGTGGATGACCGTTTATAAATGGAAACCTGCATCGCAGAACAGTATTGATTTTCTACTCAAAATTATTCCAGGTGAGATGGTTGACAATGTGAGCAAAGAGGTTGTAAAGAAGGGTGAGCTCTTTGTTGGCCGGGGTTCAGGTGATATGTTTATCTATCCTCGCGAGACAATGACGGGCGAGTATGTACGTCGTCAGCTTCCCGAAGAACTTGATAAGCTAGCAGATACGAATACATACATTCCTTCATTCTTTCAACCCGATAGTCCGCGTGATCCAGACGCGTACAAGATTCTACTTCCTCTTAATGGAAAGGGTGTACCTGTAGACATTCACGGCGACAAGGTTGAAGATAATACAATTATTGAGTGTGCGTATGACACCGATACGAGCCAGTGGTCAATTCTTCGTACTCGTTACGATAAGACGTACTTGTACCGTGTCAAACGCGAGCTACAGTATGGTAATGATTTTGCAACTGCAAATAGTGTTTGGACTTCTATGCATGTACCTATCACTGAGCGAATGATTTCAAACTTTGTGTCTAGTCCTTCGGATACAGCTTTTGAAGACGATGCATATTATCGTGACGATCTAAAGCGTGATTCTCGTGTGTTTACGGATGTATACTCATTCCACAATCGTATCAAGGATGAAATGTACAAGACTTACATTCATAAAAATGATACAGTTCTTGAGCTAGCGTGCGGACGCGGCGGTGATATGCACAAGATCAAAAAGGCTCATCCGTCTAAAGTTGTTGGGCTAGACTACTCTTCAATTAATATTACTGCTCCATCCAATGGCGCCGCTGTTCGTTATCTAAAAGATAAGGCAGCGCACCCGCATGATTTCATTCCGCCTATTCTGTATGTTGTTGGCGACATGACCGAATATCCCCTATTTGAGCAGGATGATAAGTACATGCCGATTCTACTTGGTAACGAGAAAGGCTCCACAGAGTACCTGTCAAAGTTCGAAGGGCTAAATGTATTTGATCAGGTATCGTGTCAATTTGCAATGCACTATGCGTGTGAATCCGAACTGATCTTTCGTAACTTTGCAAAGAACATTCAGGCTCATTGTTCAAACACTTTCTTTGGAACCTGTTCAGATGGTAAGGCTATCTATTCATTACTTCTTGGTAAGAAGACACAGTACTTTGGAAAGACTCGTCAAATTGCAGGAGAATACACCAAAGAGTATCAAGACAAAGAAAAGTGGTCTGAGGAGTTTGGAATGCCTGTTAAGGTAATTCTAGAATCATTTGATAAGCCAGCGATTGAGTATCTTGTTCCGTTTGATAAAGTTGTGGAAATCATGAAGGAGCATGACTTTGAACTTGTAGACTCAAAGATGTTTTCCGAAATCTATTCCGATCAAACGAAACTATCATTGACAAAGGAGCAGCAGCTATTCTCATTTCTGAATCGTACATTCGTATTTAAGCGTACCAAGAAGATGGAGCCCGTGGTAATAGAGCCCAAGGTTGAAGAGCCGCCTAAGGTTGAAGGTGATGTAATTAAGGATGTCACGGTAGATGAAGTTAAACCGAAGAAGACTCGTAAGTTGCGCAAGGAGAAGGAACCCGAAGAGGAACCTGTTCTCTTCTTTGGCGCCGATGAAAGCAAGGGTGAGAATCGTGCACTGAGTAATATGGCTGAGTATCCGATTGAAGTTGATGGTGTAAAGTTTCCAACGGTTGAACACTATTTCCAAGCAATGAAGGCCAAGATGTTTGCGGATGAAGAAATGTATGAAAAAATCTTGAAAGCAAAAACTCCTAAAGCGGCCAAAGCTCTTGGTAAAAAAGTGAAAGACTTAGTTCCTGAAAAGTGGGATGCGGAAAAAGATATGATCATGGAGAAGGCAGTGAGAGCCAAGTTTGTCCAGCATCCAGAACTACGTAAGCAGCTACTGGAAACAGGTGGTAAACAAATTGGTGAAGCAAATGCTCGCGATAGTTATTGGGGTATTGGTTCAGGTCATGAATCCGATAAGTCGAAAGTTCCGTCCAAGTGGCGCGGACAGAACAAGCTGGGTAAAATTATGATGAAGTTGCGCGAAGTGTTTAAGACTGAATCAACTTAAGTTCTGATATTTGGTTTAATAAGATAACGCGGTCACGTATCCCGATGAAGTATACGTTACACTAAAATTACTGACATCCCCAACACGCGCTAAGGTTGTTCCAAACGGTGTACCATCTTTGTTATATGCTGTAAGCGTAGGCGAGGTAAATGATCCAGCAAAAGTTACATCTCCATTTAAAGATATTGATGTTATTGACGTTACATTGTCATATCCTGCTCCCCCAATTCGAGCTACCCAGTTCACAGATCCTGTTGAACTATATTGTGCAACAAATGCGTCTATATTACCGGTTACACCTACAAGAGTTGTTGCAAACGGTGTACCATTTGCGTTAAATGCTGTAAGAGTACCTCCGTGAAAGTATCCAGAAATATTTATGTTTCCACTTGAATCAGTCAATACGTTTCTGCCACCATTCTCGTTAACATCATAACTAATTTGAGATCCTGGTCCTCCAATTTGAGCTATCCAGTTCACAGAACCTGTTGAACTATATTGCACAATAAATGTATCATAAATTCCAGTGTTTGCTAAGCTTGTTCCAAATGGAGTACCATTTTTATTGTATGCTACAAGAGTAGGTGCATTAAGAAAATATCCAGCCAGAGTTAGGTTTCCATTTGAATCTGATGTTATATTACCTATTCGTATAGTTGCGTCACCAGTTGGTGATCCAATTTCAGCTGTCCATCTGTTAGATGCTATCAGACTAGTTTGTGTAATAAATACATCATTATTAACAATTGTAGAACTAGCGCTGTCTAACACTACTGGTGTTGTTACAGTAACTGTTGCGGCGACTGAAGTGCCCACTATATTTATTGCGGCTACTGTAAATGTATATAATGTATCAGATGACAACTCGGTAAATGTAAATGTTCTAGTTGATGCATTTGTGCTTCCCGATAAATTATCAGGTGATCCTGTTATACTATACCCTGTAATAGCAGTTCCTCCATCAGAAGTAGGGACACTCCATGAAACTGTACAATCAATACGATTGCCTGAGTTAGTGGCTATACTTGTCACTAAGGCGGTAGGCGAAGAAGGGGGTGTTGGTGTTGTTACAGTAACTGTTGCGGCGACTGAAGTACCCACTATATTTATTGCAGTTACTGTAAATGTATATAGTGTATTGACTGATAATCCGGTAAATGCGAAGGTTCTAGTTGATGCATTTGTGCTTCCCGATAAATTATCAGGTGATCCTGTTATAGTATATCCTGTAATAGCAGTTCCTCCATTAGAAGTAGGGACACTCCAAGAAACTGTGCAATCGCAATTAGTGCTTGAGATATTGGTTATACTTGTCGTTAAGTCGGTAGGCGAAGAAGGGGGTGTTGGTGTTGTTACAGTAACTGTTGCAGGAAAGGAGGGTCCTGCTCTATTTGAAGCAGTTACTGTAAATGTATATAGTGTATTGACTAATAATCCGGTAAATGTGAATGTTGTGATTGATCCATCTGTAGTCCCGGATAAATTACCAGGTGATCCTGTTATAGTATATCCTGTAATAGTATCTCCTCCAGAACTAGGGGCACTCCAAGAAACTGTACAATCACAATTAGTGCTTGATATATTGGTTATACTTGTCGTTAAGTCGGTAGGCGAAGAAGGAACGGGTTCGGTATTGGCTAATAATGATCGTGTAAGAGCTGTTTGTTGAAAAATATTTCCCTGATTTGTAGAACGTATAGCTTGATACGATTGCTGAACAGACTTTTGTGTGTTTAAAATATTATTGTTCGAAACAAACGATCCGACTGTTATGATACGAGTACGCATTGTAATTTCCGACGTATCGATGCCGGGAAAATTTTTATATTTATCAAGGGGTGCCGGATTGCGCGGAACTGAATACGGCATTTATTATATAACAGCCGACACAATAACAATACCGGATCCTCCAGCCGAACCGGCTCCGCCACCGCCGCCAGTATTAGGAGTACCAGGAGAACCCGAGGGGTAATCACCATGACCACCACCTCCTAGTCCACCAGGTCCTCCACTGGTAGGACCATTATTAGCACCACCACCGCCAGCGTAATACGTTCCTCGATAGTTGATACCGATTCCTCCTGTTCCGACGCCGGGGTTATAATCTTGGCCAATACCTCCAGCTCCACCACCTCCACCTCCATTTCTACCACCGTTATTACCTTGCCCTGGTGTACCTAACCCAGCATTTCCTTGTTCACCACCGCCACCGCCACCAGAACCACCGGTTCCACCATTTGTACTCAGAAGAGTTCCATTTCCTCCTCCTAATGCAGAATATGCTTCAAATGAGCTTGATTCTCCGTTCGTGTTAACGCTTCCACCATTTCCTACAACTACACTATACGTATTACCAGGAACTAATGTTGTAGTTGTTTGAACTACACCTCCTGCACCTCCGCCGCTACAATATGTAATGGCAGAGTTTGCATAACCGGGTAACGGTAACCCTAATTTACCCGCGCCACCTCCACCGGCAACTATAAAAAGATTAATTGGAGTGCTGGCAGTAAGTTTTGGATTTCCAGTTGGCATTGTAAATGTACCCGATGCTGTAAACGTTTGAAGAACGGTATATACTACCGGCGTTGTTACAGTAACTGTTGCTGCGACTGAAGTGCCCACTATATTCGTAGCAGTTACTGTAAATGTATATAGTGTATCAGATGACAACTCGGTAAATGTAGATGTTCTAGTTGATGCATTCGTTGTTGCTAATAAATTATCAGGTGATCCTGTTATAGTATATCCTGTAATAGGACTTCTTCCATCAGAACTAGGGACACTCCAAGAAACTACGCAATCAATATTAGTACCTGCAGAAATTGGTGTTTCGACTATAGTTGTTAATAAACTGGTGGGTGAAGAAGGAACGGTCGGTGTTGTTAGAGTAAGGGTTGCGGGAACAGAATTCCCTATTATATTCACAGCAGTTATTGTAAACGTATATAATGTATCAGCCGACAATGGTGTAAATGTGAATGTTCTGGTTGATGCATTCGTTGTTGCTAATAAATTATCAGGTGATCCTGTTATAGTATATCCTGTAATAGCAGTTCCTC
>Ga0207909_1000401_pt1 | contig 14889 bp, 15 predicted proteins | sample LakMenEpi05May10_FD_150672 | JGI IMG/M metagenome (GOLD analysis project Ga0207909, IMG submission 150672) | Freshwater microbial communities from Lake Mendota, WI - 05MAY2010 deep hole epilimnion (SPAdes) | ecosystem: Environmental > Aquatic > Freshwater > Lake > Epilimnion/Euphotic zone ...
GGCTTTTGCCCCTGGTGCGCAATACGGCGGCAATGATGCCACCCAAGGAAATAGCAAGGATGGCCTGGCGGATGAATTTCACTGGGTCTCCTTTTCCTGACTCTGGCTCAGAGTGGGACAGATGGTGGGGCTAGCAAGAATCGAACTTGCGACCTCATCCTTATCAGGGATGCGCTCTAACCGACTGAGCTATAGCCCCTCTACGGGACTGCTCACTCTATCCGTGGGTATGGTCAGGCTCAACCGTGCGAGCCACCACTTCTTCTTCCAGGACGGTGACCCGGATACCCCCCACCAATTCGGTGATGAGGTTGAAAACCACGGCTCCAAGCACCCAAATGCCTGTGGCCAGCACAATGCCAAAGAGGCCAAACACTGCAAAACCTCGAAACAGCTCCCCGCCCTTGAAGGCAAAAGAGTCCCAGCCAAAGGAGGCCATGAACTGCTCGAGATTATTGATGGTGCCGGTGGCTGAGCCAACATTCCAGAGCAACACGCCGGTGATCATGAGCACCAAATACAACGCGGCATGAAACACAAGGCCCACCTTGAAGACGCTCCACGCATCGATGTCTCGCAAGACTCGTGACACCTTGCGCACGCGACGCCGTGATGTGGGGGTTGGTGCGCTTGTACTCACACTCTGAGTGTATTGACTATGCGACACCCAAGATGGTCAACGAGATGCTTGCGCCTGAATTCGTACACCTTCGGACTGGACAACCACGGTGATGACTCCCCCATTGTCTTCATTCGCCGACTCAATACGGGCACCAGTGATGGTGGCAAGAGCCTGTGCGCTTGATGAACCACCTAGTACGTATGCCAACGCAATTGCGTCTGCATTGGTGTGCGCTCGTGTGATGCGCATGTATTGGCCAGCAACAGTGACAATCAGACCTACACATACAGCAGTGCATGCGCACCACAACATGAACATCATTGTCACGCTTGCGCGCGAAGGCTCACTCTTCGTCGGTGGAAAGAATCGGTGCGACTGAAGCAACAACTGCGCCATCATCAACGTTCATCAGACGCACACCGGTAGCGGCACGACCCTGACTAGAGATCTGCTTGACCTCGGTACGAATGGTGACGCCATTTGAAGCAATGGCCACAATCTCGTCTTCAAGACCAACCATGAAAGCGGCAACAACTTTGCCCTTCTTCTCATTGATCTTTACGCCGATAACTCCTTGAGTTCCGCGACCCTTACGAGGGAAGTGAACAATCTGAGTGCGCTTTGCATAACCAGCAGAGGAAACGATGAGCAATGCATCGTCACCACGGCCTGGGTCTGCAGACACAACTTCGTCGCCTGCCTTCAACCTCATGCCTCGAACACCTGCGGCAGTACGGCCCATTGGACGCACTTCGTTTTCGGAGAATCGAATTACTTGACCGCTTCGACTGACAATAAAGATGTCGTCGTCACCAGATGTTTCAATAACACGTACCAGTTCGTCTTCACCCTTGAGGTTGAGAGCAATGAGACCATCGCGACGGCTGGAGTTGTATGCATCGAACGCAGTCTTTTTGACTTGACCACTCTTTGTAATGAAGAACAAGAATCGCTCGCCGGGGAATTCACGCGTATCAATAATCGCCTGAATGGTTTCGCCTGCTTGCAATGGCAACAAGTTCACAATTGGAACGCCCTTTGCAGTGCGTTCACGCTCGGGAATGTCTGCTGCACGAACCTTGTAGACACGACCGCGGTTCGAGAAGAACAACAAGTGTGCGTGTGCTGTGGTGAAAATGACTCGACGAACAATGTCGTCTTCTTTCAACGTTGCACCCTTTACACCACGACCTCCACGAGCTTGCGCACGGAATTGATCTGCTGAAACAGCCTTTACGTACTGCGCTTGTGTCATAACGATGACGAGTTCTTTGTCGTCGACCAAATCTTCAAGAGCCATTTCGCCAACATCGTGGGCAATCTGGCAAACGCGTGGCGTTGCGAAATCTTTTTTGACGCTTTCGAGTTCATCTTTGATGACTCCGCGAAGTTTTGAGTCGGAAGCCAAGATTGATTCGTATTCCTTAATGCGTTCTTGCACGTCGGCAAGTTCTTTTTCAAGGTCGATACGAGAAAGACGTGTGAGTTGACGCAACTGCATATCCAAAATGTCAATCGCTTGACGCTCGGAGAATTCATATGGCTTCTTCATCAACGAATCTTTTGCTGCCGCAGGATCATCGCTCTCGCGAATGAGCTTGATGATCTTGTCGATGACATTGAGGGCCTTGAGGCGACCTTCAAGAATGTGGCCGCGATCTTTTGCTTTGTCAAGACGGAACTGTGTGCGTCGAGTAACAACTTCAATTTGGTGCGCAACGTATCCGTTGAGTGCATCGGCCAAGTTAACGGTGCGAGGTACACCATCGACAAGAGCAACCATGTTCACGGGGAAGCTTGATTGCAGCGAAGTCATCTTGAACAAGTTGTTGAGAACAACGTTTGCGTTTGCTTCACGCTTCAACTCAATGATGAGGCTTGTCTTGCCGCCAGATGAGTTGTCATTGACATCGGAAATGCCTTCAAGATCGCCGCCGTCAACAAGTTCTTGAATACGAGCAGCAATAGAAGAACAACTTGTTTGATATGGAAGCTCAGTGCAACGAATTTCCATACGGCCCTTACGGCCTTCTTCAATAGAAACTTTTGCGCGCGTCTTAATGCTTCCACGGCCGGTGCGATAGGCGTCGATGATGCCTGCGCGACCAAGAATTGAACCGCCTGATGGAAAGTCAGGACCCTTCACAAAATTCATGAGATCGTCTGGTGTTGCGCCTGGATTATCGATGAGGTGCACAGTTGCGTCGATGACTTCGCCCAAGTTGTGCGGCGGAATTGATGTGGCCATACCAACGGCAATGCCTTGGCTGCCATTGACCAACAAGTTCGGGAAACGAGCAGGCAACACGCTTGGTTGTTCTGCAGTGCCGTCATAGTTCGGAATCATGTCGACGGTGTTTTCATCAATGCCGTCGAGCAAACGCATTGCTAATGAATGCAGACGAGCTTCGGTGTAACGAGCAGCAGCTGGTCCGAAGTCGGGAGAGCCGTAGTTTCCGTGGAAGTCAATGAGTGGGTGACGCAGTGAGAACGGCTGAGCCATACGCACGAGTGCATCGTAAATAGCGCCGTCACCGTGTGGGTGATAACGAGCCATGGTGTCACCGGTAACGCGAGCACATTTCACAAATGGGCGGTCGGGGCGGAAACCTTGCTGTTCCATGTCCCAGATGATGCGACGGTGAACTGGCTTTAAACCATCACGAACGTCGGGCAATGCGCGCGACATGATGACGGACATTGCGTAATCAAGGAACGACCGCTCCATCTCGTCCTGCAAAGGAACGGGCTGGATTGGATCAATTGGCGATGGTGTGTTGACGTCGGTCATATGTGTTTCCTGTGATCAGAAGTCGAGGTTGCGAACATCGCGGGCATTGGTGGTGATGAATTTCTTACGGCTCTCTACGTCATCACCCATCAGCACGCTCATCACTTCGTCGGCGATTGCTGCTTCTTCAACAGTGACTTGCAACAATGTGCGAGTGGCGCTGTCCATGGTGGTGCTTTTGAGTTCTTGCCAGTCCATTTCACCCAAGCCCTTCAAGCGTTGGAATTCTTTTTTGTGGTTTGGCTTTTCTGCCAAGAAACGATTCTTTGCTTGATCGTCCTTCAGATAAATCTTTTCTTTGCCAACTTCAGTGGAGTACAACGGTGGTTGTGCGATGTACACAAACCCTGCTTCCACCATTGGGCGCATCTGCCTATAGAAGAAGGTGAGTAACAACGTACGAATATGGCTTCCGTCGACATCGGCGTCTGCCAATGCGATGATCTTGTGATAGCGAGCTTTTGTTGCGTCGAACTCGTCGCCCACTCCGCCACCAATGGCTGTGATGAGTGCTTGAATTTCGTTGTTCTTCAACATTTTGTCGAGGCGTGCGCGTTCGACGTTGAGAATCTTTCCACGAATAGGAAGAATTGCTTGTGTGCGTGGATCACGTGCGTCTACTGCGGTGCCGCCAGCAGAGTCACCTTCCACGATGAACAATTCGCTCTCTTCAGGCTTGCCACTTGAGCAGTCCTTCAACTTGTCTGGCATACCAGCACCAGACAATGACGTTTTACGACGAACTGCGTTGCGTGCATTCTTTGCTGCAAGACGTGCCTGCGCAGCAGCAGTTGCTTTTTTCACAACCTTGTTTGCTTCGGCAGGGTTTTCTTCCAGCCACTCGGCCAAATACTTGTTGGTGCTCTTCTGTACGAACGAACGCATAGGCACGTTGCCCAACTTGGCTTTGGTCTGGCCTTCGAACTGTGGCTCGCGAAGTTTCACCGCGATGATGGCCGTGATGCCTTCGCGAATGTCTTCACCCAGGAGGTTGTCCTCTTTTTCCTTAAGGATGTTCTTGTCGCGCGCATACTTATTGAGCACAGATGTGAGGGCTGTTTTAAAGCCTTCAACGTGCATGCCGCCTTCTGTAGTGGAAATACCGTTGGCGTACCCGTGAATACCTTCGTAGTACCCGGTATTCCACTGAATAGCGATATCGAGTTGCATGCCCTCTTCGTCGTCTTCGTCTTCAAGTGATGCAACCTTGTTGAATAACGGTTCTTTCGTGGCATTGAGATGCTTCACAAAGTCGACAACGCCACCTTTGTATTGGAAGGTGACGGTCTGCTCTTTGCCTGGACGCTCGTCGGTGAAGACAACTTCGAGACCTTTGTTGAGGAATGCCATTGTCTGCAAACGCTCCATAACGGTGCGCGCAACAAACTCAGTTCCTTCAGAAGCGAAAATGGTTTCGTCTGGCCAGAAAGTAACTGTGGTTCCGTTCTTGCGGCCACGTGCTGGAGTGCTGCCAGTTTTTGCAAGCTTGCCCTTTGGTTTACCGCCATCGACAAACTCCATGCCCCAACGATCACCGTCGCGGTCAATCTCAAGAACAACGCGGCGTGACAATGCGTTTACAACGCTGACACCTACACCGTGCAGACCACCAGAGACTTTGTAGCCTTCGCCACCGAACTTGCCACCGGCGTGAAGGACGGTAAGTACGACCTCGGCCGCGCTTTTGCCCTTGTGGGGACCAGATGGGTACGGATCGACTGGGATTCCACGGCCGTTGTCATCGACTTGGCAGCCGCCGTCTTCGAGAAGAGTGATGCCAACGCGAGTACAGAACCCAGCCATTGCTTCGTCGATGGAGTTGTCGACAACTTCCCAAATGAGGTGATGCAAACCAGCAAGACCGGTGGAGCCGATGTACATACCGGGACGTTTACGAACGGGATCTAGTCCCTCGAGAACCTGAATATCTTTGGCGCCGTAATCGGCGGAGGGGTTCTTTGAGGACTCTTTTTTAGATGCAACCATGGCGCAAATATCCTACCAATTATGAGGTGTCGTTATCGGGAACGTCGCACTCGAATCTCAAGAGAATCCACTTCATCTCCGACATGCTCTTTCAATGTGGCGAGCAATTGCGCTTCGAGGAATTTCAATTGTGTTGCCCATGCAGCGTCATCGACTTCCACAACGAGTCTTCTTTTTTCGAGACGTTTTGGAAGCACATGATCGGCGATTGGATCACCCACAATTTCTCTCCAATGAGAAAACAGTCCTAGCGCGGTGGTCTCATCTGACACCTTCATTTTGCGCAACACTTTTCCGAGTACTTCAGACAATGGTCGCGGAGCTTTGCTTGGGCTTGTCCATTCGTCGTCACTCATGATTGCTCTTCCGTCACTATTGGCTGTGTGGGAACCACTTGGCCGTTTGCAATATGAATGATGCTGTCGGGGTGTGCCGCTGGGGGCAAAACGTGTGCCGTGGTGATGACAACTTGACCATCAGGCATGTTGCGTAACAAGCTCTCGCAGCGAACGGGGTCCAGTTCCGACAACACGTCGTCCAACACCAGTAGTGGCGCTGTTCCCACCACTTCGGTGACTAATCGGTGAATACCCAGGCGCAGGGCCAAGGCCAGGGTCCGGCACTCCCCTTGCGAGGCGTGTGATTTCGCTGGCATTCCCTTGATGTGCAGAACAACATCGTCTCTATGTGGGCCAACGGTGCTCATGCCGCGGCGAATGTCGTCTTGGCGTGCTGCGGCCAATGCGGCCACAAGACCAGGGCTGCGCCATTCGGGTTCATACACAAGGTCGATAGGTGTTGCTTCTGCAGCCAGAGATTCATATGCCTCACTCACGAATGGCGCGAGGCGCGCGATCAACTTTGCGCGTGCTTCGCCGAGCTGAGTTCCTTTTTGTGCGAACTGCGTATCCCATACATCGAGGGTCATTTCAATATCTGGCGTCAAGCGACCATGCGACTGTTTCAACAACACATTGCGCTGCTTAATGATGCGATCTACTTCAAGACGCAACGTATCTAACTTTGGCGACAGCGCGACAAGAGCATCATCCAACATGTCACGACGTACGCCGGGGCCTTCGTACACCAACTGTAAATCTGTTGGTGCAAACACTGTGGAACGCACAACGCCTAGCAAGTCGCGCACGCGACCCAGCCTTTGTTTATTCACTAATACCTTGTTGCGGCCAGCACGATTAATTTCGGCTTCCACCAATATCTCGCGGCCGTCGTCGTGCACAATAACGGCGCGCAGATACGCAGAGTCTGCACCTTGTCGCACTAACGCATCGTTGGGTACGCCGCGAAAACTGTGCAGTGTTGACAAGTAACTCATGGCTTCCGCCAAACTTGTTTTCCCTTGTGCGTTGCGACCGATTACAGCGGTAACACCTGGGTCTAACTCGATGATCGCATGTTGATACACACGAAAATCAGTGAGTTCAATGCGGCGAATCACCACAGCAGCGACACGCTACAGACGTTGTGGCATGAGCAAGTAGAGATACGAGGTGTCTCCGACTGGCTTAACGATTGCAGGTTTGTTCGGCGCACTTGTTTCGATAACAACTTCTTCAGTACCGCATGCATCGACGCCATTAGCGAGGTACTCGGAGTTAAACGCAACAGTGATGTCTTCGCCAGTGAACTGAGCATCAATATCCTCAACACTTGTTGATCCATCGGTGAGTTGCACAGTGAGGCGAATTCCTTCAGTGGACATTCGCATACGCACCGGCGTCATCTCGGAAGCAAGAACGCGTGTGCGTCGTAATGCGTCGAGGAGTTCTTCACGATTAACGATGGCCGAGTTTGGATTGTTTTTCGGAATGATTGTTTGGTACGGCGGATATTCAGCATTGATGAGGCGCGTAGACAAGGTCATCTTTGGTGACTGGAATGTTGCGTCGAGATCGTTAAAACGAACAGTGATTTCGTCTGACATATCGAGAAGTCGTTGCAGTTCGGCAAGTGCGCGCGCAGGAATCAAGAATGAATCTTCAGAACCAGTGTGCTCGCCTTCAATGTCGCGCATTGCAAGGCGATAACCGTCTGTAGCAACTAAACGAATTGCTTTTCCGGTTGAGGCCAACAACACAGCTGACAAGTTGTGTTTGTTTTGGTCTGTGCTGGCTGCTTGAACTACTTGCGCGAGCGCAGCTTTGAAGATTTCTGAGTTGATGACAACTGGTTCACCAGACGGTGGTGACGAACGAGGGAATTCAATTGCGTTCAGTGTTGGAATTGTGAATTGTGAACGTTGCGCAGAAATAGTTGCGTTGTCGCCAGCGAATTCAACAGTGATTTTTCCTGATGGCATCACCCGAACAATGTCGTTCAGCATGCGAGCGCTTACTAAGCACTGTCCGTCTGTGTCTCCGCCTACTGGCAAAACGAATTGCAATGAGATTTCGTTGTCGGTACTGGATGCAACCAAGTTGTCACCGGTGAGATTCATTTTCACACCAGACAACGCAGGAGTTCCGGCGTTTCGACTGGATGCGATACGCGCTAGAGCACCAAGTGCTTCTGCCAGGATCCCTTGTTCGCTTCTGAACTTCATAGTCGTACTTTCATGCTCTGTGGTTCATTGTATGACGCGGCGATTACCGGAACCGAGAAGTGATGTATATGTCTAATAGTGGTAATAAGTGCTGTGGATTGTGGACAGCGACCGATTGAGCCTTGTGCACGTTGAAAACGCCTTGTGCACGGCGAACCCCCCATACGCACAGGTTGCAAGCGTGCAACTTGTGTGCTTGTGGAGAACCCCATAGTTGTCCCCGACCCCTCACAGGCAGTCCACATGGTCATCCCCACGAGATTCACAGGCCCGTGTGTCATCACAATTACGAATTCTTGATTCGTGCGGTGATGTCGGTGACGAGATCGAAGGTCTGTTTGTCCTCGCGCATGAGGCGTTGGGTCTTGTCGACGGCATGGATCACGGTGGTGTGGTCGCGGCCACCAAATAGACGAGCGATGGCTGGGTAGCTCAATTCGGTCATGTCGCGAAACACGTACATGGCGATCTGGCGGGCAGATACCAATGGGCGCTGGCGAGACTTGCCTTTGAGGGCTTCGACACTGAATCCCATATATCCGGCAATTTCAGTGAGCATCTCTTCGTCGGTGCGGTGCTTTGGAGCAGTGGCAGTCAGAAGGTCGGCCAACTGGGTCTCGGCCATGGCGACGGTTGCGTCCTCACGGGTGAGGTTGGCATAGGCCGTCACACGGATGAGGGCACCTTCAAGCTCACGAATGTTCGAGGTGATGTTGGAAGCGATGAACTCCAGTACGTCGGCTGGCAACGGGGTGTTGTCGCGCTCAGCCTTATTTCGCAAGATGGCGAGGCGGGTTTCGAGGTCTGGGGGCTGAATATCGGTGATGAGACCCCAACGGAAACGGCCACGAAGGCGATCTTCCAGGGTGGGGATGGCGTCTGGCATGCGGTCAGACGAGATAACGATCTGTTTGTTGGCTCCGTGGAGGGAGTTGAAGGTGTGGAAAAACTCCTCTTGGAGGCCTTCTTTTCCTTCCATGAATTGAATGTCATCGATGAGCAAAACATCGACGTCTCGGTAGCGGCGCTTGAAGGCCGCGGTGGTGTTTGTACGAATTGCGTCGACATATTCGTTCAAGAAAGTTTCGGTGGAGACATAGCGAACTTCATAGTGCGCGTAGTGGTCGTGCACGTACCAACCGATTGCTTGCAAGAGGTGAGTCTTTCCAAGTCCGGCTGAACCGTAAATGAAGAGCGGGTTGTATGAACGTGCTGGTGTCTCGGCAACACGAAGTGCTGCAGCCAAAGCGAACTGGTTTGATGCACCTTTCACGAAATTGTCGAAGGTGTAACGCGGGTTGAGGCCGACTGCTAAACCCTTGCCACCATTGGCTTTTACAGGGATTGTTGCAACCTCGGCGGTCTCAGTTACGGCAACTTCACCATCGAGTGTTGGCTGGATGTCGCTGATCTCAATAATGAGTTCGCGATCGCTTTCACCAATCTCATCGAGCGCGTCAATCACAAGTGGGCGATAGCGAGTAACGATGCGATCACGAACATGAGCGTTTGGAACTTGCAGACGCAATGACTCGTCGTCGCTGGTGAGGGCTACAACGTCGTTGAAAGTGGAATACCACACACCTTCAGACACTTGTGCTTTAAGGAGTTGTGCTGTTGCGTTCCACACGGCTTCGTGGTTGTTCATGGCCGCCTCCTAAAGTCTCATCCACAGCACTATCCACAGGGTGTGGACGACTGGCTAGCAGGTGTTGCTAGGGAATGTGACCGTAGCAGGAACTGTGGATATCCAAAAAATGGAGAGGCCAGGGTTTTCGCGGGGTGGGTATGTGTGGTGTCTGTCGCGCGCACCGTTAGCCTGTGGAGGTTGTTCGTCTCGTGCCGCTGGTACAGGAATAACCCCATAGTCCGCGCTCCCCAAAGGAGCTTGCCCCATAGGAGGCGCCATGAAGCGCACCTTTCAGCCAAATAACCGACGCAAAGCACGTAAGCACGGCTTCCGTGCACGTATGAGCACCCGCGCAGGACGCGCCATCTTGAAGTCGCGTCGGGCTAAGGGCCGTCACCGCCTCAGCGCTTGATCGGCCGCATCCAGAGCCGCTCGGCCTTTGTTCGCATTCGCGAAGAAGGTCGCCATGTCCGCTCCGGTCCCCTGTCGTGCACCATGTTGCTTGATTCCTCGCTTCTCGAACCCCAAGTGGGCTACGCCTTAGGGCGCAGCTTCGGGTCTGCCGTGCGCCGTAACCGTTTGCGCCGACAGATGCGCGAGGTATTGCGCCTCCGCCCAACTCCTTTGGCTCCCGGCATGTACGTGTTTGGTGCTTCTCCCAGGGCCAACGGCCTTGCGTATGCCGATGTGGAACGCCACATGGAAGCTTTGATTGCAAAGGGCCAAGCCCAATGAGTCAAACAACCTCCCTCACTTCTTTCACAAAGCCACAAAGCCTGATGTTGAAGGCAATCCGCTTTTACCAAGTAGCGCGCCAAGGCCACATTTCGCCGTGCCGCTTCTACCCCTCGTGTTCTCATTACGCCGAAGAAGCCATTGGTACTCATGGTTCTGCTCGCGGTTTATGGCTCACCACTCGTCGCCTCTTGCGGTGTCGCCCATTCGGACCTTCCGGATTCGACCCCGTCCCAACCCCCAAAGGGCATGCCTAGAAAGGGCTCACCATGTTTCAACCATTTGCCTGGCTCATTGACACCTTCTACGGATGGACACACAACTATGCAATTGCCGTAGGCATGGTGGCTTTGGCCATCATGTTGCTCATCACCCCGCTCACCTTGAAGAGCACCAAGGGAATGCTGGAAATGCAACGTTTGCAGCCCGAAATGAAGAAGTTGCAGAACCAGTACAAGGGTGATCGCCAGCGACTCAATGAAGAGATGATGAAGCTCTATCAGGAGCACAAAGTCAACCCATTGGCCTCGTGTTTGCCTTTGTTGGCGCAGATGCCGGTGTTCATCATCATGTTCCAAGTGTTGAATGGCCTGACCCGCAAGGGAGCCGATGGCACCTTCGACCCGAAGCACCTTGAGTCGGGCTCGCAGCTCTACGACGCCCTCGATGGCGCCACGAGGATGATGTCGTTTGGGCTTGATCTTGCAATTACCCCTCAAAATGCCATGAAGGCGGATTTTGTCAGTGGCATTTGGTATGCGCTTCTCGTTGTGATTTTGGGCGGGCTTTTCCTTGTGCAGCAACGAATGGTTGCTAGCCGTACGCCATCAAATGCCGGAATGTCTCCCATGCAGGCAAAGATCATGCAGTACATGCCAGTGGCATTTGCTCTGTTCCAAGTGTTCTTGCCCACCAGCTTGGTTGTGTATTACATGACGCAGACCGTTGTGCGCATTGTGCAACAGGGTTACATCACCCGTCGCTTCTATGGCGAAGACGGCCTTGGCCGCCAGGCGCAGGCAGCAAGCGCGAAGGCGCGCGACCAAAAAGACGAAGATGCTAAACCGAGCAAGCAGAAGAACGAACAATCGCAAGCAAACGCTCCTATTCAGAGCAAAAGGGTTACACCCAGCAAGAACAGGCCTACCCCTAGTGGCAAGCCATCTCGTCCGGTTCCCCCCAGCAAGCGAAACAAGTAACGCCGGGGTCGCCCGCGCACAACAACAAAAAAGATGAGGTCACCATGGAATGGGTAGAAACAACAGGAAACACACTCGAAGAGGCCAAAGAGGCCGCACTCGATCAGTTGGGTGTCGCTGAAGACGACGCTGAATTTGAGATTGTCGACGAGCCAAAGGCCGGCCTATTCGGCCGTACACGTGGCGAAGCACGCGTGCGTGCACGGGTTCGCCCAGCAACACCGCGCGGCAATCAAGAGCGTCGCCCCCGCAAGGAAAAGGGTGGCGAGAAGTCAGGCGAGCGTCGCGAGTCAAAGCCACGTGGCGAAGGACAAGAGCGTCGCCCCCGCCCACCACGCGAAGACCGCCCACCACGTGAGCCACGCGAGAAGGTGGAAGTGGACCCAGCAATCGTTGGTGAAGCAGCAGCCGAATTCTTGACCGGCCTCGTGACAGCCTTTGGTACCACGGGTTCTGTCTCTGTCAGCCGTGAGGAAGACGAGATCGAAGTACGTGTCGACGGCACCGAGCTTGGCCTGATGGTGGGCCCTGGTGGAGCAACATTGTTGGCCATCCAAGACCTCACCCGCGTGGCCAGCCAGCGCCGCCTTGGCGACCAGGACACTCGTTTGCGTATAGACATCGCGGGTTACCGTGAGCGTCGTCGTGAAGCGTTGACTCGCTTTGCTCTCAAAGTGGCAGCAGAAGTCAAGGAAACAGGCTCATCTCGCATGCTTGAACCAATGACATCAGCTGATCGCAAGATTGTTCATGACTCTTTGACTGAAGTTGAAGGCATCACCACACGTTCCGAAGGCGAAGATCCTCGCCGTCGCGTCGTGGTTGAACCAGCCGAATAACCGTATGCGGTGCTGCGGCATCGCTACTCTCAATGGCAGATGACTGCCTCACGCAAGACCCTTGAAGATGTGCTTCTGACTGCCCAACGCCTGGGAACATTGGGTGACCGTCCTATTCCAGAGGTAATCGAGCACGCCCGATACTTCGTTCGCGCACTCGACGGCGTGACGGGACGCGTGGCAGATATAGGTACAGGAGCCGGAGTACCGGGCCTAGTGATTGCCGTCGACCGACCCGATCTAGAAATGGTGCTGGTCGATCGCCGGGAAAATCGTATGGATGAACTGTCTCGCGGGGTCGCCTCGATGGGGTTGTCGGACCGAGTGCAGGTCCTGATTGAAGATGTGGGGACCATGGGAACCTCGTCAGAATTCGCCACTCAATTCGATGCAGTGGTGTGTCGAGGGTTTGGCCCACCCGACCTCACGGCGAGGCTCGCTCGACCCCTCCTAAAAAACGGAGGAAGGTTAGTGGTGTCAGAACCACCCCTTTTTGACCCTTCTCGATGGCCCGAAGACCTCCTCCAGAGGACCCATTTTGGGGCCCCGGAATACCTCCAGGGCGTAGTAGTACTGACTGCAACCCCTGAAAAATAAGGACCCCATAATGTTTCACGTGAAACATGGGCGAGAGTAAAAACCTTCAGATGTTTCACGTGAAACATTCCCCGACAGACCCTCCTGATGAGATGTTCCACGTGAAACATTCATTCCTATCCACCAGTTTTCCACAGGCCGCACCTATGATGACGGGTATCCCACCCCATTGCTGTCGAGCAGGAAAGAGAATTCCATGAACGGTTCTGACACAGTTGTCTTGGCCATTTCGCTCCAAAAGGGCGGTGTGGGCAAAACCACTACAGCCATCAACTTAGGTGCCGCGCTGGCAGAGTTGGGCTTTCGAACATTGATCATCGACCTTGACCCTCAAGGCAATGCGTCCTCTGGCCTTGGCATTCACCCCCCCGACGATGCGCCCACAATTGCTGATGTGTTGCGTCGCGAGGAAACCCTTGACTCCATTGTGGAACCAACGGCTGAGAAGAACTTGTTTGTCGCCCCGGCGCCTACTGGCCAGATGCTGGCGGAAGTTGAAGCTCAATTGGTAGCTGAAATGTTCCCGCAGCCACGATTGAAGGACGCCATCGACGCTGTTCGCGATGATTGGGATTACATCTTGATGGACTGCCCTCCTACCCTCGGCCGCCTCACCGTGAACGCTTTCATGGCGGCAGATGCCATTTTGGCCCCCGTGCAGTGCCAATACTTTGCGCTTGAAGGCCTTCGCGATCTCAGTGAAGTAGTGAAGCAAGTGCGTGCGGCACTGAACCCCACACTTGAAATTGCCCATTATCTATTGACGATGAGCGAAGGAACAAAGAAGTTGTCGCAAGAAGTAGAGAGCGAACTGCGCAATGCTTTCGGCGAGAAAGTGTTTAAGGCTGTCATTCCGTACAACGTCAAACTTGCCGAGGCACCGTCTATGCAGCACAGCGTTTTGAAGCACGCCAGCACATCAAAAGGCGCGAAGGCATATCGAGCAGTAGCAAAGGAGTTGAGTAATGGTCGAAAAGCGAAAACTAGGTAGGGGATTATCCACTCTCATTCCTACGGAGAGAACCGAAAAGCCTGCTGAGCCAGCAACGGCTGCACCGGCAACACCACGAGCCGCACCAACGGAAGAACTACCCGCATCTGCCTTGCGTGATGTAACTATTGATTCCATCGTGCCGAACCCGCATCAGCCACGAGTTCATTTTGATGAAGACTCGTTGAGCGATCTGGCCAAATCCATTAAAGAGATTGGTGTTCTTCAACCTTTATTGGTGCAAGAAACCTCGCCAGGCAAATACCAACTCATTGCGGGTGAGCGCCGTTGGCGTGCAGCACAGCGAGCAAAGCTTGCCGTTGTTCCTGTGGTGGTGCGCAAGATAAGCGAACTTGGCTCAGTGGAACAGGCATTGGTGGAGAATCTTCACCGACAAGACCTCACAGCACTAGAAGAGGCATCGGCGTATCAACAACTTGCCGACGACTTCGACCTCACGCACGATCAGATCGCAAAGCGTGTGGGCAAGAACCGCACCACAATCACCAACGCCCTTCGCCTCTTGCAATTGCCTGCCACCGTGCAGGGGTACTTGGCCGATGGGCGACTAGCGGCAGGTCATGCACGCGCGCTGCTTTCATGCACTGATGCCAAAATCATGGAACAACTGGCTGCCTCTGCCGTGGCTGAAGGCTGGTCGGTACGTGCTGTTGAATTGGCGGTGAAAGAGGGGGCACCTGGCAAGGGCAAGACTGACCCCGGCAAGGGAACCGGGGGAACGGCCGGCATGAAGCCAGCAGGGTTGCTGGAGCTAGAAAATCTCTTGGCTGAGTTCCTGGATACAAAAGTGGGCGTCTCTATGAATGACAAGCGCGGACGTATCACCGTTGACTTCGCAGATCTCATCGACCTGGAGCGTATTTATCGCCGAATGGTCGAGGGAATAGAGTAAAAGCCACTCAAATTACGACGGTG
>Ga0207909_1000402_pt1 | contig 14887 bp, 10 predicted proteins | sample LakMenEpi05May10_FD_150672 | JGI IMG/M metagenome (GOLD analysis project Ga0207909, IMG submission 150672) | Freshwater microbial communities from Lake Mendota, WI - 05MAY2010 deep hole epilimnion (SPAdes) | ecosystem: Environmental > Aquatic > Freshwater > Lake > Epilimnion/Euphotic zone ...
TACTGGTGTTTCGCTAATTAATAAAATATCGTTTGGATCTACCTTACGGATCGTTTTCTCGCCTTCAGAGTCTTCAATGGTCATACCACGACTCCAGCGACCGTGTGCTATCATAATATAATCACCTACTTTAAGGTCTTCTTTACATTTAGGTCCTATTGAGTATATTTGCGCCCATCTTGGACGAATCCCTGCGCTTTTCATATCATCGTTAATCATGATGATGCCACCACGACTTAGACGCTCTCTGAATTCCATCCCGTGAACTAGGATGTGATCTCCAATTGCTTTAAACTCTTTAAACTTTGTTGTAGATAAGTTACGTTTTTCTGCCATATATCAATCTTTGCTAGGATCAAACGAGTCCGGTGCCTCACTTGCAGGCTTAATTTTAATCTTCTTAGATTCTTGTACTAAGTTTGCTTCTAAGGCTTTAGCTGCTTCGATAGCTTTAATTCTATCAATTGTTTCATCTTCCTCAGTAGTATCCAAAAACTCTAGTTCTTCTTCTACTAACTGTGATAAGTCAATTTTAGTTTCGGGAGCAGGTGCTGATTCAATAGGCGTGAAGCTATCTACTTGCTTTTTCTTTACGATATTTGCTGCTCGGTTACTGACAGTCTTTTGGTATCTGTCTCCGACCTTTTTAGTTACCGGTAATACAATTTTACCAGTAGCATCAATAGTATCGCCTCTAGCATTAACGCTCATATTACCTACTGCGCGGGCTCTTTCGTTTTTGGCAGCAAGTTGCGACATATCAACTACCTTACCCATTGCTGTTCTATATTTTGCCATAAGTTACTCCTCTGTATTATTTATGTGTATCTAATCATCTATTTTAAAAATTCACTGACATCAAGATCATAGTATATCGGATTGATTTTGTGAATTCCAATAAGAAACAAGACAAAACTACTTACGCATGATCCTCTTCCCACACCCCAAACAATGTTATTATTTCTCATGGTGTCAACTAGATATTTCAAATACTTAAGTAGTATTAACATATCTCGTTCCTGAAACATTAATAGTTCTTCTCCTGCTCGTTGCAGTTCAGTTTCAGATTGACATTGGTCTAATACGAATTTAGCTATGTCAAATGTTTGGTATTCAGACGGGAAGTGCCATGTGTTACTTGATTGAATATCGAAATCTTCGATAGAAATATCTAGTTTTTGATATTTTTTTACTTTAGTAGGCGTTTTTAAATCTAATGAGTCATCAAACAAAATATCGTTTTCTACTAATATTTCTCTTTTGGTAGAGAATTCAGTGTTGGTTAGATACAAATCTACCAAATCATTCTCATTGAATATTAACTGACCATACTTATCTTTGAACATAGTGTTATCTTACACTATTATTAACAGGATTTCAAGTTAATTTTTAGCCGTTTCTCGCCAAGATAAGCCCAAACCAGTCCAATCATCATTAAATAATTTGATTACTTTATTGTGGTCTATGCCATCAGTTGCATGATTCGTGATTGCTAAACAGGGACTGTTCCACCAGTATTTTCCACTAAATGTACTTTCTGCTGTTTCTGATACTAAATTAAATCTTACTCCGTCGCTCATAGTTGAACCTATAACCAAATCAGTAATCTTTAATCTATTTTCCATAATGCTGTTAAGCTTAAGTAACAGTACCATTGCTATAATTTGATCATATGGTTCTTGTGGTAATTCACATACTCTCAAGTCCACATTTTCATACTTCTTAATGATATCACTATTAGCTGAGTTTACAAATACTGAATTAGTAATTAATTCGCTCAACAAATAGATAGCTCTATCCATTGCAATATTTTGTTCTTTGATTGAATCAGTTTCTACCAACATAGATACAGTTATGTCATACACATTCACATGAAATTTGTTTTCAAAATACAAGCCTGTTTGAAAACAGAAATCTCGTTCAATACGGGTGTGCATCGTTATCTATCACTCTGAATGTTGATTTGGTTGTTCAATTTCTGCTTAGCAAAAACTTCATCAGTCTTTTTAAAATACTGCGTTCTATGACTTTCGAGAACCATTTGAAGTTGATGTATTAGCGGACCGTTTTGTGTTCTGTAAGCAAAGGTGAGTTTATTCATAATATTACTTATGGCTTCCTGTATCTCTTCCATTGACTTGTCTTCTAAATCTTTGCTTGTTAAAAAAGGATGTTCCATGTCTTACCAAGAAGTCAGTTCTATTCTTTTCCAAATATCAGTACCGATAATGGCTGTAGCTGTAATATTGGCAGTCACACCGAGGTTGCCTATAGCGACAACGCCTCCGGCAGTACCTGCTACTCTTGTACCACTAATAGTAATGTTAGGTGATGCAATGGTCTTAATGTAATACACATTGTTAGCTACAATATTAGTGTTTGCAGTATCCACATTACCAGTAAAGATAATTGGAGCATTTACCGCTAAGCTACTAGTATTGTTGAGTTGAATAATATTTCCAGAACTAAAAGTATTAGATACTGATTTAGCATTCACTGTTGAATTAAAATCTGCGGTGCAAACATATAGATAGCTAGTTGGATTACCATTAAATGCTTGAGAGCTTGTACCTACATCACGTGCCGCTCCGCCTGCTGTAGTAGCAACAGTAAATGCAGTAGCATTAGCAACTGTACTTACAAAGTAAGTAGTTCCTGCTGTAAGGTTGCTATTAGCAGCATCAGTATTACCAGTAAACACGATAGGTAATTCAGGATACAGACCGGAAGTTGAATTTACAATAATGTAGTTGCCGGTACCAATAGTGGAAGTAACGTTAAGCTCGCCCACACTATTTCCAACTGCAACAGTTCCGGGAGCATCTCCCGGAAACCCTGTGGGGGGAGGATCACGATTGATGATTTGAGTTGATTGATAAGAACGATTAACTGGACTCATCGTGATAGTGTTGCCGCAATCAATTGAAGTGAAAGTATATTCCAAAATTTGAACATTAGCCGGTGCTGTAATAGTAGCAACATTGCTAATATCCTTGTAATTCTCTATAATAGTGACACCAAAATTGTTATTTGACGAAACTACTTCACTAGGCAATGATATAACCGCATTTGCGTTAGCGACTGCTAATCTAACGGTTACTGAGCTTTCAGTGTTTACAGGAGCCCAGCTACCAAATTGCAAGGTAAGGTTTCCAGTTAATGTACCATAATGAACATCTGCTCTGTTAACATCTACTAGAACAGTACCTACCAATGCATTACCGAGATTATATGTAGTGCCGCGCCAGCCTCTAGTAGATGCATTGCTAATTAGTGTGTTAGCCATATCATTGTTCAATACTGCATTATTCAGTGCGGCTTTCAACACTACTTTATTCTGAAGATCAGTAATCTCAGTTCCAGCCGTGTTTAATCCATTCCTGATTTGAGCGAAGTTATCCCTAAACCCCTGAGAACTGTTGTTCTCGCCGGGTACTGGATAGTTAGTGTTGATTCCGTTTGTGTTAATCTGACTCATAATTTTTGTTCCATAATATATTTATCGTGGATACTGGGTATCGTTAGGTAAAATTGTCTGTCTGGGAAATAAGACATAAAAATCTTGGCTATCAATAGGATCGGGAACCGGATCACCACTCGGCAATGCAGTCCAAGCTGGAGGCACCAAGTTATTATCGTAGTTGTACGTAGTGCTTTTGTCAACCGTAAATCTATCGATATTGAAAGCGATTTGATTAAGACGCTGTATCTGTCCTACTGGATTTTTCCAATTGTTTTCTATGTTGCTCTTAATGATTTCTGCAAAGCCCGGTTTAGTATAGCATATTACCCAAGCGGGGGTGTAGCCTAAGGTATTACCGTCTAGTTGTTGACTTGTCATCCATAATGGCAAGATATAGGTATTTTCTTCACTTCCTATTACGTCGATTACTTGTTGTCTCATATTAGGTAAACTATTAGGATATAGCAATCTAGCAAATCCTGGTGTTAAACTAGTATAGAACTGTGTTTGTCCGCCCTGTCCGATATAGCTCGTGAATATGTCAGTGGAACTTGTGTACCAAGGGCCCTCATTTAAGGGTATAAATCTTGGCCAAAATATTTCTTTACTGACACTTTGCCCAGCTGGATTTACTAAATTATCAATAACACTGCTATATACGACTTCATATATAATTTCGCCAGTTTGTTCGTCTCTAGCAATTGCAGTCTTTATTTCACCTAATGTAATTTGTCTCCAATAGTGATTTATAGTCACCGCGGCTATGTATTCATCTAATGAACTAGAATTTATTCCGTATGCATGTTCATATATGATACTTGTTGCTTTACCAAAATTGATATCATTTGGTCTATATATCATTTCATTAGGAATCAAGCTATCATTATCAAGTAGTGTCTTTAGTAGTTCTCTGTCTGGAATACTTGAAGAACATTTAATATAAAGAGTATCCGTTGGATATGGGAACAGTTGCTCCACTGACAGTGTAAATGTTCGTTGTGAACTGACTATGGCAAAATTCGGAGAATATGCTTCAATGGTGAACGTAAAATCCCTAGTCTGATTGGCGTCGGTGAAAGTATCGCTAGGTTGAAAAGCAATATTGCCAGCTAATTCTCCAGAATCGAGTAGCACAAGATTAGCCGGAAGAGAACCTGATACAATGCGATATTGTAGAGATATATCACTAGCCGCCGACACCCTAAGAGTGCTAGTAGTTCCATTAAATACTGTTCCTAAATTTTCAGGACTGACCCAAATAATGTTCCCGTTCAACGCATTCCTAATTTGGAATGAGAAATTCACGAACGGTGATGTTATTGATGGATTTTGTATTTTACGAACCGCTACTGAAAAGGTAAATTCACTGATTGAGTTATCCGCAATCACAGGATTGCCTGTTATCCAACCCGTTTGACTATCGCCAAACAACCCTAATGGTAGATCAGCAAAAACATATTCAAGTTCACTGTTATCAAAATCTTTTCCTAATATTTGAAAAGAAAATCTGTCATTACTACTACTTTTTCCGATATAAGCAAATTGAGTGGGAAGGTATGTTCTACCTTCGGAATTAGGTGGGAACAAATAGAAAGCATAATCAATATCATTCACTAAAATATTATATGTTAGCGGTCTAGTATTCAGTATTGTAGGTATTCTAGTATTGAGGGGCCGACTTGGACCACCGATAGATAGCGGTGCATTTTGATTTACTACTGTAATCGAATATGTTTGTAGAGCAGTTCCAAAATCAGTAATCAATCTTAATGTAAATTCATAAGTTTCAATGGTGGGTTGACCGACAGAAATATTAGGTAACAGTACATCCATATACCCGGCGTCATTTGATAGTTGATATGTTGGACCGTTAACGGTAGTAGATATTGTAAACGTAGTAGAGTTAATTACTTCTCTGACATAGTACGTTTCTCCTGCCGTAAGGCCACCTAGTACAGTACCGGAGAATGATACAGGTCGTCCGACACTAAATCCCAAAGTACTATAGCAGGTGATTGTGTTATCTAATACAGCAAGTGATGCAGTAGTGACAGAACCCAAGGATACGTTCACGACAGGAGGATTGGGATATCCTCTTATTAATCCAAATTCGTTTATTTCCAAACCAGGTGGAAGAGTACCCTGAACTAATGCAATCAACGTTGGTGTATCTGCAATTGGCACATTATATCTGATAGGATATTCTATCCATATGCTATCATTAGTCACAAATAGTGTCCCGGAAGGGGTTACAAATTCAGGAGCGTCGATCCCGGACAAACTTATGTTAAACGTCCTGTCTCGAATATTTCCAAGATTATCTGTTGCTCTTACTACAAATGTATATGGTGTGTTATCCAAAACCGGTTCTGTTCTACCAAATATCACCCCGGAGGTAGTTAGTGAAGTACCTGTAGGTAGTACACCACTAATCAGTTCATATGTGACTGAGATGGCCGGTGATACAGGAGTAGCGGACAATTGAAAATTGACAATAGATCCAGAAGTAAATGCTCCTATATTACCAGCCGGGGTGTTCCAAATGGGTTGTGCCATAATTATATTACTTTAATGCCTTCAATGCAATATCATAGTGATGCTTTCTATCAGCTAGACCAATAGTACCACCATTGATACGCTTAGTTAAGCCAACAAAGTCACCTTTGTCTGCATAGATGCTTAGCTTGTTTGCGTCCCAGAACCAACCAGCACTTGCTACAGCACCTTCAGCAGTTTCAAGATATGCAACAGCTTCATCCAATGACATGCCTAGTGACTTAGCAAAGCGACTATAGTTATCTTTACCGGTCAACTGAATTAGTCCACGACCGCAGAATTTGTAGCCGTCACCTGATGCTTCTGTTCCATTGCCCATGCGATTTGCATAGACTTTGTTTGCAATCTTTACTGGCTTACGAGCATATTGGTTTGCGATTTCTAGTGTAGTGAAACGTTTTGGCCAAGTTTTTCTAAGTGACGCAGCACTATAGTTCAACCCTTCCTTAACAAAGTTGAATCCGCCGGACTCGTGAGCAATCTGTGCTAGGAATGCAGCCATTCTCTTTGGATTCTCGAATAAGTCAAAGTGGTCACCGATCTTGTTTAGCGGTTCTACATATTTTGCAAGAACAGTTGCCTTGGTCTTCGGGCATACTTCTCTCAATAATTCTAATGTTACTCTACTCATAATTTCCCCCTGTTTTAATTATGGTCTTCCCTGACCTCTATATGCTTTATAATTTTTACGCTTGTGCTTATTCATAGTAGAAAACTTAATACTACTATGTGACGCCCCAATTGAAGTCTTTCCCTTTACTTGATTAGAGAATGATACTTTTTGAGTTGAATTTACTGATTTTGCCATAATATTACCTTTCTATGTTAAGCAAATGTCGCTCCGACTGTATACCAGTCAGTTGAAGTCGGTGCTACGTATTGTAATGTTGCGCCGGCTGAGTGTGAGTACGCCGTGTTAACTGTTCCGCCATTGATATCAGCACCTGTATTAGGCCAAACCGAAAGAGCGTTAGCAGACGTATTAGTGATAGTGATTATCATGCCAGGAGTAGCTACTGGTAATTTTACCCCAGTATTCAATAGTGGTACTACTGTACTGACTACATTTATTTCTTTAGTAAGAGCAACTGCGGTCCCTTGAGTGAGTCCTAACGCAATAATACCTGTCTCTACTGAACGAATATGGTATCCGGTCGCAACAATATTTGCACCTGAGATAGTGTTGCCGGCTGCTGTAATATTGCCAGAGGCTGTAATAAATGCAGTGGTAACGTTTCCGGATACAGCAAGTGAAGTGAGAGTACCAACACTTGTAATATTAGGTTGAGCAGCAGTTGTTACAGTACCTGCCGTGGTTGCGCTTGTCGCAGAACCAGCAGTAGCAACACTTAGGTTTGCAACTTGAGTTGTACTTGTAACTATGAATGGAGCAGTGCCGGTAGCTACATTAGATATTAACTGAGGAGCAGTTACGTTTGCGGTAGCAAGTACTCGTGCCGTTCCCAAATTACCCACATTAGCATTACCGGAAGCACTCAATGTGCCAGTTACAGAGAGAGTGTGTCCTGGATTAGTATTAGCAATACCAACATTGCCAGTACTTGCTACTCTCATCTTTTCAGTAGGGACACCACCTTGCGCTGCGTTTGCAGTATTGAATACAATCGCACCAGGTGCCGAACCTGATCCTGACGTATATGTAGCATCAACAATAGAGGTGATAGATGCAGCAGTATTAGGACTGAATCCATCCCAACCTCTAAAATTAATTTCGCCCAACTGATCACCATTTAATACTTCGGTGTAAGTGGTAATGTTGCCTCTATATCTTTCAAGCGAAACATCATATGATACAGCAGCAGTAGGTCCAAAATACGCACCAGATACCGTCGACGGTGTAATGGTTGTAACAAAATTAGTTCCATCTGATTTAGATAGATTACCGATAACATTACCGACAAACGTAGTTGCAGTTAGACCACCATTTGCTAAATTAGCACTAAATGCTGTATTTGAGTTAAGTGCATAGTTGCCATTTGCAGTAGCAGAGATAAACGCCGGATAATAAGTACCAGTTGATCTCACGTTATTCAATACTGCCGCTGCGTTAGTTGCTGAAGTTGCTGTAGTTGCTGAACCTGCGGTTGCTGCATTTAAGTTTGCAACCTGAGTAGTTGAGGTAACCACAAGCGGAGCAGTACCAGTAGAAACATTTGAGATAAATTGAGGAGCAGTAACGTTAGCAGTTGCAAGTACTTGTGCTGTGCCTAGATTGCCTACGTTAGCATTACCTGATACACCTAATGTACCTGTTACATTGGCACCTGTTGATGTAGCAGTGATTCTAGTAGTACCAGCTACACCTAAGTTAACATTTCCACCAGCTGCGGTAACTACGACATTTGAAGTACCGTTCTGTAGCAAACCACTGTTGATAGTAGTAATATTACCAGTAGTAATGATTGCTGTTGCAGTACCTAAGTTACCTACGTTAGCATTGCCTGTTGCGTTGATTGTGCCATTACCAAACACTATATTTGCTGTTACGTTACCTACGGTTAACCCAGTTACCGTTCCGACAGAAGTGATATTTGGTTGTGCGTTTGTTGTTACTGTACCAGCAGTTGTAGCAGAACCAGCAGTTGTAGCAGAACCAGCAGACGTTGCAAATGTTGCGTTAGCAACAGTACCAGTAACATTAGCTCCGGTTAGATTTGTTAAGTTTGCACCATTCCCGGAAAATAAGTTAGACGTAATTGTTCCTGTAGTAACAGAAACGTTGCCGGCGCTGATAGTTCCACTTACCAATAACGTAGTTAAAGTACCTACACTCGTGATATTAGGTTGTGCGTTTGTTGTTACTGTACCGGCGGTTGTTGCTGAACCAGCAGTTGTTGCAGACCCGGCCGTAGCAACGCTCAAGTTTGCAACTTGAGTTGTACTTGTAACTATGAATGGAGCAGTACCAGTTGCTACGTTAGATATTAACTGAGGAGCAGTTACGTTTGCGGTAGCAAGTACTCGTGCAGTCCCTAAGTTTCCTACGTTAGCATTACCAGTAACATTTAATGTAGTGTCTATAGCAAGTGAAGTTAGCGAACCAACACTCGTAATGTTTGGTTGAGCAGCAGTAGTTAATGTACCGGTAATATTTGTTGCAGTAATGTTACCTGCACCAACATTGCCGGTTACCGTCACCGCACCGGCTGATAGAGTGCCGCTAGTTTTATTAAAGGTTAAATTAGCGTTACCTGCATAAGTCGAGCCACCGTCATTGAAAATAACTTGAGAATTAGCGCCTTGTGCAGGAACTAGAGTTGCAGTGTCCCAAGTTAGATTGCCACTACCATTAGTTCTTAAGAATGCATTTGCGACACCGCCGGTAATGATGACGTTGCTATTTGGTCCTAAATTACTTACTCCAGAAACATTTAGTCCAGTTAATGTACCTACGCTAGTGACATTAGGTTGTGCAGCAGTTGTTAAGTTGCCGGCAAGCGATGTTGCTGATATATTTCCTGCTGTGATGTTTCCGGTAACATTGGCATACCCTGCAATGTTAGCTCCTGCATTGGTTACTACTAATACGTTAGCGGTACCACCTGACGTAATTCTAACATTGCTATTATTGTCTACTCTTACTTCAGAGGTTCCGTTGATAATAAATGAACCAGTACTTACTGAAATGTTTGTTAATAAACTACCGTCACCTTGGAAGAAGTTTGCTCTAGCAAGATTGCCTAAGTTAGCGTTGCCTGATGTGATATTACCGGTAACACCAAGTGAGGTTAGAGTGCCAACCGATGTAATATTTGGTTGAGCAGCAGTTGTCACTGTACCGGCAGTAGTTGCGCTTGTAGCAGCGCCAGATAGGGCACCGACAAACGTAGTTGCAGTAATAGAGTTGTTTGATAGATTAGCAGTTAGGCCAGTACTTGTTAATTCTGCTACATTGCCTGTTGCTGCATTTGCAAAAACAATGAAGTTATTTCCTGTACCTGCGGCTACATTGATGTTATCTGCAACGTTAGCATACGCAACGTTCAAGTTACTAACACGAGTAGTAGATGTTACTGTCAATGGAGCAGTACCAGTTGCTACGTTTGAGGTTAATGTACTTGCGACAACCGCAGTAGTTGCATTTAAATTGCCAACGTTAGCATTTGCGGTTACTGCAACTGAGCTTAGTGTACCAACACTAGTGATATTTGGCTGTGCTGCTGTTGTTACTGTGCCGGCGGTAGTAGCTGCACCACTTAATGCACCAACGAATGTAGTTGCAGTGATGGAGTTATTTGATAAGTTAGCGATAAGACCTGTACTTGTTAGTTCTGCAATATTGCCTGATGCTGCGTTTGCAAAAACAATGAAGTTATTTCCTGTTCCGGCAGCTACACTCATCAAATCAGAGACATTTGCTTGAGCAACATTCAAGTTTGCAACACGAGTAGTCGAAGTGACTGTTAATGGAGCAGTACCAGTTGCTACGTTTGAGATTAAAGTACTTGCAGTAATGTTGCCGGCTGTTGCAAAGTTGCCTGATGTAGTTGTGCCGGTAACTCCTAATGATGTTAGTGTGCCAACTGATGTAATGTTTGGTTGAGCAGCAGTTGTTACAGTACCCGCTGTAGTGGCACTTGTTGCAGCACCAGACAGAGCGCCTACAAACGTAGTTGCAGTGATAGAGTTGTTTGATAAATTAGCAGTAAGACCTGTGCTTGTTAATTCTGTTACGTTACCTGTCGCCGCATTTGCAAAGATAAGGAAGTTATTTCCCGTTCCAGCCGCTACACTGATGAAGTCGGCAACGTTTGCATAATTAACATTTAGGTTTGCAACACGAGTTGTACTCGTGACTACGAGTGGAGCAGTGCCGGTTGCAACGTTACTAATCAATTGGGGTGTAGTTACGTTTGCAGATGCAAGAACTTGCGCTGTTCCTAGATTACCTAGGTTAGCGTTACTAGTTGTACTGATGACACCGACAACGGTAAGTCCAGTAGTAGTAAAGTTAGCTCTTGCAGTACCGTTTACAAATACAGATACGTTACCAGCAGCAGCAGGAATGCTTACGTTTGAGTTACCGTTTGCTAATGAACCAACTAAGTTACCAGCAGTTATGTTTCCGGTAACTGCTAATGCGCCGGAGATGTTTGATCCAATAGAAGTTACGACCATTGTGGTAGTACCAGCAATCACAATATTTAGATTGCCGCCAGCATCACTGATGTTAGCATAACTGGTGCCATTTAAAATTCTAGTATTTGCTAATGCAGATACATTAGTAAGATTGCTGCCGTCTCCGTAGAAGAAGTTAGCATTTACAATATTAGCGTTAGCGTTGCCTGTAATATTAGCAGATGCAGCAGAGATCGCAGCAGTGGCGTTTACATTCCCTGCATTAACATTTGCCGTTACATTTGCATTAGTGGTTACGTTTAGGTTACCAGTAACATTGGCATTGGCATTTACTACTAACGTATTACTAATTATATTGTTGGATATTAAATTGGCTGTAGTAGATATATTACCTGTAAAACTAGCAGTGTTCCCGTTAATCTGTGCGTTAACATTTACTGTTTGAGCAGTCAATGTACTTGATAATTGTAAGTTAGCAACTCCTGTAATAGTTGACGGGAGGTTGATGACAAGAGGGGTAGAGCCTTGCGTTACAACTGCTAGTGGTCCAGGTGTTCCGGCTCCGGCAGAAAGATTTAAAGTAGTACTTTCTGCTCTAACTTGCGCAATATTAGCACTGATAATAACGTTTCCAGTAGGAGAGTTAACTGTAGTACCAGTGCCTGGAACTCTGTTAACTGACAACACTGCCTGTTCTTGCAAGCCAGAAAATAATTCTGTAAAGTTTTCTTGTACCTTTTGGAATGCTGTTCTGATTGCATCCGCATTTGGATCATCCGGGAAACTACCAAAATCTATATTTTTTTGGGCCATGTATTAACATCCTACTATTAGTCTTACTGTATTTATCGTTCTGGATTCATTTACAACTGGCAAAAAAATAGCCGGAAACTAGCCCGGCTATTTTAATTATTGAAGTATTATTATTACTTTTTGATTCCTGCAAGAGTTGCCCAATCCTTAGGACTGTCAATCATGCGATCATCTTGACCTGCAATAACAGGAATTGTTGTTTGACCAGTTGACTTAGGCTTGTTTAAGCCACCGGCAATTACTTTAGTCATAAAGTCAATGTCTTGTTGAAATGAAGCGTCTGTTCCTTTACCAGGACCAGAACCTACTTGATTTGCCCACTCATCAACCTTTTCTCTCTTGTCTTTCTTGTCATCATATTCGATGTCTTTCTTTACTTTTTCGCCGGCTTTTTCTGCTTTGTCATCGTCTTTACCTTTATGACCTTCGTCATGTTCGATATCCTTAGCGACTTTCTTAGCAGCCTTTTCAGCTTTGTCATCTTCTTCTGATTGTGATTCTTCTGCAATGAACGAAAGCTTTCTGAAAAGATTAGCGAACGATTCAGCAACAGTTTCCTCTTCTTCGTCATCAGATTCTTGAACAGCTTGATCGCTCATTCCGTCTTCTATGTCTTGACCGGCATCAGCTTTAGCAAGTGATGCATTTGCAGCAGCATTGCCCTGCGTATCATTTGATGAGTTATCGGCACCTGAGTCTGGAGCATTAGCTTCAGAAACTTCAAATTCCATTTGGTCTTCTGACTCTACTTCGTCAACTACTTCTTTTGAACCACATGAGTGACCAGCTTCCATCATCCCACCGCATTCGTTGCATGATTGTTCATTGGCAGGTTGATCATAATCACTGCATTCGCAGTCGCCGTCACATCCGCAATCTTTCTTGCTAGTTTCTTCATGATTACCATAAAGCTGTTCTTCGTCGCCTTCTTCGTCTGCATAGTCTTCTGCGCCATCAGATTGAATGCCTGATAATTTCTGCATCAAGCCCATCATACCATCATGACCGTCCACTACACCAATGTCTACGCCGCCTGCACCAATTTCGTCTGGTGCACCATGTGAAGGTTGAACTGACATTGCACTTGAATGTGTATCTGCATTGTCATCACCGAAGAGACCGAGACCTGCGTTCTTTACAAATGCAAGAAGATGTTCTGCTTCTGCATCTTGTGCAGTAATAGTCACTGAGTCAGGTGCATTTTCTTGGCCTTTTGAGATTGATACCGAAAGACCTTCGTTTAGTAAGTCATTAAGTTGGCTATCCCATGATTCAAACGCATATTCATTCACTTTAGCATCGTATCCTGTACGATCGGTGAATGTCTTGCCACCTACTGAGAACTTGCCGCCCTTTGGAGTCTTTGCAAGAGCAGCAGTGAATGCATTTCCTTCATCAAATTCAGCTTCCATAGCAGGCATTGCTGCGCTTGCCATACCAGGAACTGTTGCTGCTGGCATTGCAGGAGCAGTTTCATATACGCCCTGACCATAGCACTCATCAAGACCATCTTTGTATCCAGCGTGATAAGCACGAGCTTCTTCAAGATCATCATAATGCTTGATACGATTCGCAGCGCCACGCAATCCATCAGCGCGGCCTTCATGACGAGCAGCAGCAATACGGCCATTCATGCCTTCTTTAACTGGTGCTTTCTTTTTGTCGGCTGCTGCCTTCTTCATTGGTTCTTTCTTGTTGCCATCCTTGTCGATATCAAGGAAATCTGGCTTTGCTTTCTTATTCATAGTTTTTCCTTCTAATGTTGTTGGACTACGGCCAGCGCCTAAGCCAGCTCCCTTAGTATCTACGCCAGCAGATGATGGAAGATCGCCCTCTTTAACTTTTTTCTTATTCTTGTTGTCAAGCATGCCGCGCTTATTAGCAGTTGCCCATGCAATATCTTCTGCTTCGCCTTTTGACTTGCCTAATTTCTTTTCAGACTTTTCAATGTGCTTGACCATGCGATCAACCTTTTTACCTTCTTTCATGCCAACAGCCTGTTTAGCTTTGTCTGCCATACGACCCATAAATGATTTTTGTTGTGGTCGTTCTATCGCTTTGTTGGAGATATCATTTGCTGATTTGGCTGCTTTCTGATCGGCATGATACTGCTGCCATAGTTGTAATCCTAATTTAATCGGGTCTTCGTTGTAATTCCAAGTAGATTTTAACTGTTCAAGTTTCTTACTCATCTGGGGTAAGCTACCGACAACTCCGCTGTTTTCTTGCTGACGGATTCTATCGTAAATTTTATAAATCTCTTTGGCCAATTCTTCTTTAGAGCCGCTAGCAGATGATTCTTCTTGCATTGCTTGTTGACCTGCCTGCATTTGATTTGGGTTAGGTTGACCAGCAGCAGTAGCCTGCGGCTGTTGTCCGGGCTGAGTTGGTACAACAATCTGAGCTTTACCTTGTGCTGCTAAATCAGTCAATGCTTTTTGCATTGCTTGTCCTGCAGGAGAAGTATCATTGATGTTTAAGAAGCCTGCGCCAGTCGACTGGGTATCACCTTGCTTACCTACAACAGGAATAGGCTTTTGCATTGCCATATTTTCAAAAACATCCTTAAGTGATGCTGGCTTATTTGCTACTTTCATCGGAGGAGTAGTTGAATCTTCTCTCAACATTCTTTTCTTAGTGACTTTAGGAGCAGTAGCTTCTAACTCAGCTAGTTTTTGCATAATGTCTTTCATCAACTTATCCTCTTCCTGTCTGCGGCTTAGCCGGGCGAGTGACCTTGCTCATTGGACTTTCTTTGCCCATCGAGGCCATCTGCGATTCTGGCTTGAAAGGATCAAATGCGTTGGGTGTCTTCTTACCTTCGTAAGGAATGTCGATTGTATTATCTTTCATTTGATCTTGAATGCTATCAAGATAGCTATTGCCGTATGCCTTAGCAGCTTCCTTAGCGCCTGGCTGTTCTTCTAGTTCTTCGTGATTCAATACAGGACTATG
>Ga0207909_1000403_pt1 | contig 14851 bp, 9 predicted proteins | sample LakMenEpi05May10_FD_150672 | JGI IMG/M metagenome (GOLD analysis project Ga0207909, IMG submission 150672) | Freshwater microbial communities from Lake Mendota, WI - 05MAY2010 deep hole epilimnion (SPAdes) | ecosystem: Environmental > Aquatic > Freshwater > Lake > Epilimnion/Euphotic zone ...
ATCTTACGACGGTTATTTGAGTGTTACTGCTTTCCAAACTTTCAAAGATCTTTCAGCGTCTTGCGAAACTGCCCAACCGAATTGGGAGTGCAAAATTAGGGGTTTTGTTTCATTCATTTGCTATTTAAACCAACTATTTTTAAAAATAAATATTTAAATAAAATTTGGAAGTTGTTAGAACCCGCCAATACCCTTGATTCTATTGATTTGCAATAGTTTAAATATTAAAAATGAACGGTAAATTAAATTGAGAATGCTGATTATCAAACCATGTTTTATATACCAAAACTGTTCAAACATGAACAGCAGGTAACATCATCAATCCTTTTCAAAACGACCCAATAACCGATGTACCACAATCATTTCCGCAATCCAAGTTTCCCTACCTTTGCTCTATCATGTTAAAGATTGGCATATTTGGCGTTGGGCATCTTGGCAAATTTCACATCAGCAATTGGAAAGAAATTGCAGGAGCAGAAATCATAGGCTTTTACGATCCCAATGATGAGGCAGCAGCAGTGGTTGCCGAAAAGTTCGGATTGAAGCGATTTAATGATATGGAGTTGCTGATGGATGAAATTGATGCAGCAGACGTGATAACCCCTACCCAATTCCATTTCCCGGTTTGTGAATTGGCCTTGCGCAAAAGCAAACATGTATTTGTAGAAAAGCCTTTGGCAAATAACATGGAAGAAGCGAGAAAACTGCTGAAACTGGTTGAAGAGGCCAAGGTGAAATTCCAGGTAGGACATGTAGAGCGGTTCAATCCTGCATTTGTCGCGTTGAAGGGAAAGGAGATAAAACCCATGTTCATTGAGGTACACAGGCTGGCCCAATTCAATCCAAGGGGTACGGAGGTAAGCGTAATCCTAGACCTCATGATTCACGACATTGACATCATCCTACACCTCGTTAAAAGTGAGATCAAAAACATATCTGCCAGCGGTGTTGCTGTTATGACAGAAACACCCGATATCGCCAATGTAAGGATAGAGTTTCTTAATGGATGCGTTGCTAACCTTACATCTTCCCGCATCTCCATGAAGAAAATGAGAAAGATGCGCCTTTTCCAAAAGGATGCCTATATCGGGATTGATTTCCTGGATAAAAAAACAGAAATTATCCGGCTCAAAGGCGAGGATGAAAATGAAGACCTTTTTAGTTTTGATATTGAAACCCCCAACGGTGCACGCACCATTGCTGTTGAAAATCCTGAACCGATCAATATCAATGCTATCAAAGCAGAGCTTTCTGCATTTAGGGACGCAATTGTAAACAATACTCCCACCATTGTTTCAGAGCACGATGGGTTCATGGCATTGGAAGTGGCCCATCAAATACTCGATAAAATTGGCCGTGCAAAACTGAACACAGAGATCAGCTGATCAATGCTGTTTCCGAAGTGATAATTTCCAGGCGGCAAAGACCAGGTCATCGGGGAAGGTGATTTTTGTATTGCCCTCCTCGCCTTCCACCAGATTGACCTGTTGACCAGAAGCTTCCAACACACTTGCCTCGTCTGTAAATCCTGCATCATAAGGCAATGCAAAGGCCTTCAAAATCACTGACCCTAGAAACACTTGTGGGGTTTGGACGATATACAATCCTTCTCTGGGAACCACCACTGAACGACTTGATGCGTCATCCTTTCTGCGGATGCTGTCCCTGACAGGAATAACTGGGATGGCAGAACCTGCTTCAGCGGCAGCATCTCCACATCTTCGAATCAATACTGGCGTTGCCAAACACCGCACAGCATCGTGAATAAAAATCAGTGAATCTTCTACAGCTTTGCCTAGTCCATTTTTCACTGAATGAAAACGGGTCTCCCCACCCTCAACGATTTCAATGGATGTGGGATACGCAAATTCTTTCAAGATGGATTGGGCCATGTCGCAAAAGGATGAAGCCATTACCAGGACAATCTTTATGTCTTCGTACGCTTGTAGAAAGGCATCAATTGAATATAAAAAGACAGGCTTCCCTTCTATGCGCAGGAATTGCTTGGGCAAACCAGCGCCCATCCGGGTACCGGATCCACCTGCGACAATGATGGCTGTTTTCTTCATTTTATGCTTTGGACGACCTAACTGCAATAAAATAGAGTGGAACGCCCAGAAGGGTAATGATCAATCCAGGCCAGGTATACTCGGGCTTGAACATGACCAACAAGACGCAGAAACTCGTTCCCATGAGCACATAAATCAATGGTAGAACGGGATAACCGAAGGCTTTATAGGGTCTTTCCATCTCAGGCTTTTTCTTTCTCAAGATAAAAATGCCAATGATGGTCAGTACGTAAAAAATGACCACCACAAAAGAAACCATGTCCAGCAGTTCACCGTAGCGGCCACTTAGACAAAGGAGCGCAGCAACAACCGCCTGGCTCCAAAGGGCCCATTGCGGAACAGCATTCTTGTTCAACGTTGCCGCTTGCTTGAAAAACAAGCCGTCCTGGGCCATGGTATAATACACCCTGGCACCTGCCATCACAAGACCATTGATACAGCCGAATGTAGAAACCATGATCAAGACCGCAATGATGGCCCTGCCTGCAGATCCAAAGATGACGCTGGCTGCAGCTACCGCAAGCCTATCCTCTTCGGGTTTCGCAATCTGAGCCATCGGCAAAACATTCAGGTACATGAGGTTGGCTGCGATGTAGATGATGGTCACAATCAGCGTTCCAAGAAAAAGGCTAAGCCCTATGTTGCGCTTGGGATTCTTGATTTCACCAGCGATGAAGGTTACATTGTTCCAGGAATCACTGCTGAAGATGGAGCCCACCATTGACGCAGCGATTGCACCCAATAAGGTGATACCGCCTATGGCTTCCCAGGTGATAGATCCATCAGCTGCGACAAAAGCCTTCTGAGCATTCATCCCTGTTGCCCAGTTCTCTGTCCAATGGCTCTGGTCAACAAAAAGGAACCCACAAAGGATCAACCCAAACAAAGCCAGCAATTTGGAAACAGTAAAGGTTGTTTGGATGATTTTACCTTCTTTGACGCCGCGTGTATTGATCTGTGTCAACAAAACAACCAATGCAATCGATACCAGTTGTGCAGGATATATTTTTATTGACCCCAATGTGAAAAGGATATTTTGCTCCTGCATGTTCAGCGCGGGAAAAAAATAGCCGGCAAATTTTGCAAATGCCACACCAACAGCTGCAATAGTTCCTGTTTGGATGACAGCAAAAAAGCTCCAACCATAGAGAAATCCAACCAGTGGATTATAGGCCTCTTTCAGATAGACATATTGCCCACCTGCCCTGGGGTACATGGCACTCAATTCTCCATAACTGGTAGCGGCAATAATGGTCATGATGCCAGTGATCAGCCAAACTGCGATGCCCCATCCAGCACTGCCCACATTTCGGGTGATATCGGCTCCTACAATGAAAATTCCCGATCCTATCATTGACCCTGCTACAACCATGGTTGCATCGAGCAAGCCCAGGCTTGGTTTGAATTCGTTTTGCTGTGACATAGTGCTATTTTGTTAAAAAAAATCCCGGTTAATAACCGGGATTTAAGATAAGAAATTCAAGTCTTATATTATTTTTTATCGCCAGTTTTATTATATGCCGCATTGAGGCCAGCGACTACTTCATCGGTGATATCTTGAGCAGGATCCTTGTAGAACAGGATGTTGAGTGCAGCGGAATATGAGAAGATATAACTGTAGGCCTGTTTCTTGTTGTACTCAACCAGGAAATCATTGATTCTTTTTTTTAAGTCTTCCATGGTTTTAGAACCTTCCGCAGCAATATTGTTTTCCAGCATTTGTTTTTGCTGGTCGAGGTTCTGCATTTTTCCCTGATAAGCCCTTTGGAAGTTTTCATACTCTGCCTGGGTAATGGAATTTCCCCTTTGCGCAAAAGCATTTTTTTCAGCTTCTATTTTCTGGAAAGCATTGTTCAGGTCTCTGTCTGCACTCTCTTTCTTTTTCTCAAACTCCTGCATTTTCTCTTTGTAGAAAACATATTTTTCCTGAATGCTGTCTAGGTCTACATAAGCCAACTTCAGGGCTTTTGCCGTATCAGATTTTACGGAAGATGCCCCTGTAGCACTGCCGCTATTTTTCAAATGTAAAAATAGCATTACGGCAATACCCGCGCCGAGGATAATGTTGATCAGTTTTTGGTTCATTGGTTTAATTTAATAGTACAATATGAAAAGGGAGCAGTTACCTGCTCCCTTTGAGTGTTTTATTCTTCCTCATCAAAGCTCATCACTTCTCGTGTGGTCTGCAGGAGTTCATATTCCTCCTTGCTTCCTACCAGAATGTTCTCATAATCCCTCAAGCCAGTACCAGCTGGGATATGGTGACCTGTGATAACGTTTTCTTTGAGTCCAAGCATGTCATCGACTTTACCTTGGATGGCGGCAGATGAAAGCACCTTGGTGGTTTCTTGGAATGATGCGGCAGAGATCCAGCTTTGTGTTCCAAGAGAAGCCTTGGTGATACCGAGGAGAACCGGCCTTGAAGTGGCTGCTTCTGCATCACGGAATTCAACGAGCTTTCTGTCGGCCCTGCGAAGGATGGAATTTTCTTCCCTGATTTCGCGCAAGCTGGCAATCTGTCCGGCTTTCAAAACTTCTGAATCACCTGGTTCTACAACAACTTTCTTGTCATAAATCCAGTCATTCTCTACGTTGAAATCAAAACGATCTTCAAGATCTCCCTCAAGGAAACGGGTATCACCCGGATCAACGATTTCAACCTTTCTCATCATTTGACGAACAATCACCTCTACGTGCTTATCATTGATTTTCACACCCTGTAAACGATACACTTCCTGGATCTCATTCACAACGTACTCTTGTACTGCAAATGGCCCTTTGATGGAGAGGATATCACCAGGAGCAACCTGTCCGTCAGACATTGGCGTACCCGCTTTTACAAAGTCTCCATCCTGAACGAGGATCTGGCGCGTGAGGGTAACAAGGTATTTTTTAACGATACCATCTTTTGCCTCAACAGTGATCTCACGGTTACCACGCTTGATGGCACCGAAGCTAACCACACCGTCGATCTCAGAAACAACAGCAGGATTTCCTGGGTTCCTTGCTTCAAAGAGTTCCGTTACCCTTGGAAGACCTCCAGTGATATCCCTCAGCTTACCGAGGACCCTTGGAATCTTCACCAGTACCTGACCGGCAGTTACCTGATCTCCCTCTTCGATCACAATGTGTGATCCAACGGGAAGGTTGTATGTTTTTTCGTCCTTGCCCAATACCTTGAGTGAAGGAATTCTTGTTTTGTCTTTGGACTCAATGACCACTTTCTCCCTGTGTCCAGTTTGCTCATCGGCTTCTTCGCGGTAAGTAACACCATCGATAACATTGTCGAAGGCAATCTGACCTGCGATCTCTGCAACGATAACGTTGTTGAACGGATCCCATGTGCAGATGATATCTCCCTTGGCCACTTTCTTACCATCAGCGATAGCAAGTACAGAACCATAAGGCACGTTGTTGGTGATGAGAACACGATCGTTCTTCACATCCATGATGCGCATTTCAGCGGTACGACCGATAACAATCTGGATGTCTTTCCCTTCGTTGTTTTTGGCCTTAACGGTACGGAGTCCGTCAAACTGCACTTCACCATCAAATTTGGCGATGAGGTGTGATTCAACGGAAGCAGATCCCGCAACACCACCCACGTGGAAGGTACGGAGGGTAAGCTGTGTACCCGGTTCACCGATAGACTGTGCAGCGATGATACCGACTGCATCACCACGCTGGGCAATATTTCCTGTAGCGAGGTTAAGACCGTAACAATTCACGCAGCATCCACGCTTGCTCTCGCAAGTAAGTACCGAACGTATTTCAATGGTCTCAATGCCCGAATCTTCAATTTTCTTGGCAGTATCTTCATCAATCTTCTGACCAGCACCAACCAGGAGCTCATCAGTTTGAAGATCGTACACGTTGTGCAGTGAAGTTCTACCAAGGATCCTGTCGTACAATGGTTCAACGATGTCCTCATTGTCTTTCAATGCACTGGTGGCAATACCCCTCAGTGTTCCGCAATCCTCTTCTGTAATGATTACATCTTGTGCAACGTCTACCAGACGACGGGTCAGGTAACCGGCATCAGCCGTCTTAAGGGCTGTATCCGCAAGACCCTTACGGGCACCATGCGTAGAGATGAAGTATTCCAATACACTCAGACCATCTTTGAAGTTGGAAAGGATCGGATTTTCGATGATCTCGGAACCGGATGAACCACTTTTACGTGGTTTGGCCATGAGTCCGCGAATACCGGCAAGCTGCTTAACCTGCTGCTTGCTACCCCTTGCTCCGGAGTCAAGCATCATGTAAACAGAGTTGAAGCCCTGCTTGTCTGTTGCCATCGCACGGATGAGTGTTTCTGTAACTTTTGTATCGACCCTTGACCAAATGTCAATGATCTGGTTGTAACGTTCGTTGTTGGTGATCAATCCCATGTTATAATTGTCCCATACTTCCTGGACTTCTCCGGAAGCCTGGTCAATCATCGCCTCTTTAGGCACATCCAACACAAGGTCTTGGATGTTGAATGACAATCCACCCCTAAATGCCATGCGGAAACCGAGTTCTTTGATGGCATCGAGGAATTTGGCAGTTGTTGGTACATTGGTGATCTTGATGATATTACCAATGATTTCGCGAAGGCTCTTTTTGGTGAGCAATGCATTCACAAAACCAACTTCACTTGGAACAGATTGGTTGAACAGCACACGTCCTACGGTAGTTTCAAGGAGTTTGAACTCCAGGATTCCTGCATCATTCCTTACATTGGTTTTCACCTTGATGTAAGCATGAAGGTCAACCTTGCCTTCATTGTAGGCAATGATCACTTCCTCAGCACTGTAGAAACGCATTCCCTCTCCTTTCACCACATCAACATCGGTATTGCGCTTTCCTTTGGTGATATAATACAGACCAAGCACCATGTCCTGAGAAGGAAGGGTGATGGGCGTACCATTTTGTGGGTTGAGGATATTGTGTGAAGCCAGCATCAAGAGCTGTGCTTCCAGAACGGCAGCATGGCTCAGTGGTACGTGTACCGCCATCTGGTCACCGTCAAAGTCGGCATTGAAAGAAGAACAAACCAGCGGGTGAAGCTGGATGGCCTTTCCTTCTACCAACTTGGGCTGGAAGGCCTGGATAGACAAACGGTGCAGTGTTGGGGCACGGTTCAGCATGATCGGATGACCTTTCAATATGTTTTCGAGGATATCCCAAACGATCGCTTCCTTACGGTCAACCAGCTTGCGGGCTGATTTTACGGTCTTTACGATACCCCTTTCAATGAGCTTTCTAATAATAAACGGCTTGAACAACTCCGCTGCCATGTCTTTTGGAAGACCGCACTCATGGAGCTTCAACTCAGGCCCTACAACGATAACCGAACGACCAGAATAGTCAACACGCTTACCAAGGAGGTTCTGACGGAAACGACCCTGCTTTCCTTTCAACACATCACTGAGAGACTTCAAAGCACGTCCACCTTCTGCCTTAACAGCATTTGACTTACGGCTATTGTCAAACAATGAGTCAATCGCCTCTTGCAACATCCTTTTTTCATTCCTCAAGATCACCTCAGGCGCCTTAATCTCCAGCAAACGCTTGAGACGGTTGTTCCTGATGATTACCCTGCGGTAAAGATCGTTCAGATCTGATGAAGCAAAACGGCCACCATCCAAAGGAACCAATGGTCTGAGTTCTGGTGGGATGACAGGGATATATTGCATAACCATCCATTCAGGACGGTTTACGATTCTTGAATTGGCATCACGGAAAGACTCTACCACACTCAGACGCTTCAATGCATCAGCCTTACGCTGCTGTGAAGTTTCTGTTGCTGCAGAATTCCTGAGGGTGTAGCTCAATGAATCAAGGTCGATTCTCAAGAGAAGATCATGTACGGCTTCAGCACCCATTTTGGCAATGAACTTGTTGGGATCTTCGTCCGGAAGGTATTGGTTTTCTTTGGGTAAGGTATCCAACAGGTCAAGGTATTCCTCTTCTGTGAGCAGGTCTCCTTGTTTTTTCCCTTTATCCTCCATGATACCAGGCTGGATCACTACAAAACGCTCATAATAAATGATGCTTTCCAGCTTCTTGGAGCTGATGCCCAGCAAATAACCAATCTTGTTTGGAAGGCTCTTGAAGTACCAGATGTGGACGACAGGAACAACAAGCTTGATGTGTCCCATGCGCTCGCGGCGTACCTTCTTTTCGGTTACCTCTACACCACAACGGTCACAAACAATACCCTTGTAACGGATCCTCTTGTACTTTCCACAAGCACATTCGTAGTCTTTTACTGGACCAAAAATCTTTTCACAGAACAAACCATCACGCTCAGGCTTGTAGGTTCTGTAGTTGATGGTCTCTGGTTTTAACACTTCACCATAAGACCTGTCCAGGATAGAATCCGGGGACGCAATGCTGATGGTAATCTTTGAAAAAGAAGATTTTGGGCGATTGTCTCTTTTGATAGCCATAATAAGATATCTGTTTTACAATGTTCTAGTACCACTATAGCTTCCCTGTCCGGCTGTAAACAGCCAGTCAAATATTATTGAAAATCAATAATTTGTGAACAAACAGGTTAGAAAAAAATAGGGGCATGCCAAATTTAAGGATGGCAAAAGTACTCAAAACAGCCGAAATAACAATAATTTTCTTTTGAAAAAGGTGTTTTTTAACTGTTTGTCAACGAGGCCGCCCTGATCCTGAAATGCGAGGAGATGACCTCCTGAACAGGCACGTTCTTGATTTTGCTCTCCAGCCAGGAGAGGATATCAAGGTACATGAAGGACCGGCTTTCCATCGGACTCCCCTCTACCCGCTTCAGCTTCTCAAAAAGGGCCAAGAATCCTTGTTTCAATGCGGTCTTGTTGAGGGCAAATGCACTGCGCAGAAAGGCAAAAATCTCATTTTCCACCACACTGAGGTTTTTCATTTTGGACATGAACCGGTAGACTGACCTCACCTGACTTTCCAGGATGACATCATTTCCCATTTCGTAATGGGCAATCATGTGAAGCAGGCGGGCATAACATTGTAGATCAGTGCGCAGATCCGCTTTCCAGTGGATGATCTTGTTCAGGTAAACAATGGTATTGTCATAATCACCACAGCCGAAATAGAGGCATGCAAACTTGTAATAAAATATGAATGTCCGGTGTCGGTCAAGCTGCATTTCAAATTCTACCAACTTTTCCTCAATTGCTGGCACCAGGTTCAATCCTTCAGAGAAGCTGCCATCCAAAAAATGCATGTTGATCTTGGCAAGATAGAGATACACAAACCCCTGCACCCGTGTATTGATGTTGGCCTGGCCTTCCTTGGATGCATAAAAGTCTTCAAAGCGTTTGATGTCCTGACCAAACTTTCTATCATTGCGCAACATGAAATGGGCATTAAGCAAGTTGTGCATCCCCTTGATGAAATGTTGTGGTTCAACCTTCATCATCTGGGGTTCCTTCTCGAAAAGATCAACCCAGCGTTGGCAGTTTTTATAGTACGTCAGGAAATCCTGAAGGATAAAGCCAAACCAGGCATGGCTTTGGAAAAAATAAAGCTTTTCATAAAAGCCGGGGTGCTCCCCTGCCCTTTCGGGCATTCTTTCCAGAAAAAACTGCCTGATGGCTGCTTCATCTTTTTCATCGCGGATATGGCCATTTTTAATGTACCAGCCATAGAGCTGCAATGCCAAACAGCTGAGCTTGCCCACCATGGCCAATCGGGCGTTCAAGTCTTCCACTTCCTGGGTCAAGAGTTCAGCCCTGTCTTCGAAGCTGCGGGTGATGTGGAGGGTCTCAATTTTCTTTTCAAAAAACAATGCCTGCAACCAGAATGTCATCTGGTGATATTGCTTTGCCAGGTCCTTGGTTTTTTGGAGCATTTTAAGGCTCTGGTGGTAAAGGCCCTTGTTGTAAAGCATCCGGGCATAATCGAGCTGCTCATGCAGTTGCATGTCAACAGACTGTTCATTTCTGATCAAGCGGAGGCTGGAAAGGATCTGCTTGTACAGGTGGGCCTTGAGGTTGGACAGCTGCTGTTTTTGTATGGTAGGATTCCGTTTGAGTACCCATTCCTCATCATAAACATCTGCCTTATCAATGGCATCAAAAAGGGTAATTATTTTAAGGTCATCGGTGGCTGCATTCCTCCCCACATATAGTTTGAAATTACGCTTTTCCCCTTTTTCAAGGGTCTTGATGAGCAAAAAGAGTTCGTCAGCAGACCGGTTAGGCATCGTAAATGTCTTTCAGTAAAATCCTTGCCTGGTATGCATTTCAGCAAAATCCATGGCGTTTACACAGCGTAAATTACGAAGCATTTTGGGTAAAAAAGAAAAAATGAATGCCTTATCTTGGTATGAAGGCCAATTAAACTCCCGCAAATTGGGTTAAAATGGCAAAAAGAAAAACATGACAGATCAAAAAATTTTCATCTTCGATACCACATTGCGCGATGGCGAACAGGTGCCTGGTTGCAAACTCAATACAAAGGAAAAAATTGAACTGGCCCTTGCTTTAGAGGCCTTGGGTGTAGACATCATTGAAGCTGGTTTCCCCATCTCCAGCCCGGGTGATTTTGAGTCGGTGTCAGAAATTTCCAAAATCATCACCAATGCGACGGTATGCGGCCTTTCCCGTGCAGTGGAAAAAGACATTGAAGTGGCCGGCCTGGCGCTGAAGCATGCCAAAAGGGGAAGAATACATACTGGTATTGGCACATCTGATTCACATATCAAAAGCAAATTCAACAGCAACAGGGAGGAAATCCTGGTCAGGGCGGTTCAGGCTGTCAAATGGGCCAGGAATTTTACCGATGATGTTGAGTTTTACGCGGAGGATGCAGGCCGTACAGACAATGTATATCTTGCAAGGGTTGTTGAGGCTGTGATTGCTGCAGGAGCTACAACGGTGAATATTCCTGATACTACAGGTTACTGCCTTCCAACCCAGTATGGCGAGAAAATAGCCTTCTTAAAAAACAATGTATCCAATGTAGACAAAGCCATCCTCTCCTGCCATTGTCACAATGACCTTGGTATGGCCACCGCCAACTCAATCGCCGGTGCCATGAATGGCGCCAGACAAATCGAGTGCACCATCAATGGATTGGGCGAACGTGCCGGGAACACTGCTTTGGAAGAAGTAGTGATGGTATTGAAACAACATGCACATTTGGGGCTCTATACCAATATAGACGCAACACAACTCAATCCGCTGAGTCAATTGGTTTCTGAAACAATGCGCATGGCCGTTCAACCCAACAAGGCCATTGTGGGGGCGAATGCATTTTCCCATTCTTCAGGAATCCACCAGGATGGTTTTTTGAAAGATTCACAAACTTATGAGATCATCAGACCCGAGGAAGTGGGTGCGGCAACTTCAAAAATTGTCTTGACCGCCAGGAGCGGAAGATCAGCACTGGCCTATCGCTTCAAGAATTTGGGACATGAATTCAACAGGAACGATATCGACTTTTTGTATGATCAGTTTCTACAATTGGCAGATACTATCAAGGAAGTGCAGGATGCAAACCTTAGGTCCCTGGCAATACAATACCTTGAAAAAAAATAAACAACAGTGAGCGACAACAAACATATTGTAATCATACCAGGAGATGGCATCGGACCAGAGGTTACGAACCAGGCCATTCGTGCACTTGATGCAATTGGAAAAAAGTTTGGCCATCAATTCTCTTACAGCTTCGCCTTGATGGGCGCAGATGCCATCGACAAGACAGGAGATCCACTTCCGCAGGAAACCATCGACCTTTGCCAGCAAGCTGATGCCATCCTGCTGGGAGCTGTAGGTCATCCCAAATACGATCTTGACCCGACTGCGAAAGTCAGGCCTGAACAGGGTTTGCTTAAAATCAGAAAAGAACTTGGGCTTTTTGCCAACATCAGGCCTGTATCAACCTATCCTTCCCTCTACCATTTGTCTCCGGTAAAATCAAGCCTTCTGGAGCATGTAGACATCGTCATCTACAGAGAATTGACCGGTGGAATTTATTTTGGAAAAAAAGAGTTGAATGAAGCAGGAACGGTGGCATCAGATCTTTGCATTTACAACAAAGATGAAATCACAAGGATTGCCCATCTTGCCTTCAGCCATGCACAACAGAGAAGGCGCAAATTAACCCTGGTAGACAAGTCCAATGTACTAGAAACGTCGAGGCTTTGGCGAAAAACAGTTACAGCAATGGCTGGAGAATATCCTGAAGTTGAGTTGAATTGCATGTATGTTGACAATGCAGCCATGCAGCTGATCATCAACCCGGCACAATTTGATGTGGTCCTCACTGAAAATATGTTTGGCGATATCTTGAGTGATGAAGCCAGTGTATTGGCGGGGTCGCTTGGCATGTTACCCTCTGCATCGATTGGTACTGGAACTGCTTTGTTTGAACCAGTCCACGGTTCCTATCCACAAGCAGCAGGAAAAGACATTGCCAATCCCGTTGGCGCCATTCTCTCTGCAGCCATGCTCTTGGATCATCTTGGCATGAAAGAAGAGGCCAACACCATAAGGCATGCAGTAGAGTGGACGACCCAAAATGGATTTGTTACCAAAGATATTGATCCGATGAATTTCTATTTCACTTCAACCATCGGCGAACTGGTCTGCGATTGCATCATGAACAAAACGGATGAGGCCATTCACAAGGCCAACATACAAATCAGAAAATCAACCATTATTTAATTACAATAAACATACCATGAGCGAATTGAACAAATACAGCAAAACCATTACGCAAGACCCTACACAACCTGCAGCACAGGCCATGTTTTATGGCATTGGCCTTACTGACGAAGACCTGGCCAAAGCACAGGTAGGTATTGCCAGCATGGGATGGGATGGCAATACCTGTAACATGCACCTGAATGAATTGGCAGCAGAAATCAAAAAAAGTGTTTGGGCCCATGACCTTGTAGGGCTTACTTTCAATACCATTGGCGTCAGTGATGGCATGTCCAACGGAACGGATGGCATGAGGTATTCGCTGGTAAGCCGTGATGTTATTGCAGATTCCATTGAAACAGTATGTGGTGCTCAATACTATGACGGACTCATTACCGTACCCGGTTGTGACAAAAACATGCCTGGTTCTATCATGGCCATGGGCCGTTTGAACAGGCCTTCTATCATGGTCTATGGCGGCACCATTGCCCCAGGTCACTACAAGGGTGAAGACCTCAACATTGTTTCTGCATTTGAAGCTTTGGGAAAAAAGATTGCTGGTCAACTGGATGATGCCGATTTCAAGGGCATCGTCATGAACTCTTGCCCAAGTGCCGGAGCATGCGGTGGAATGTATACAGCAAACACCATGTCATCGGCCATTGAGGCATTGGGAATGAGTCTCCCCTATTCTTCTTCTAATCCGGCCTTGAGTGAAGATAAAAAAAGAGAATGTGTTGAAGCAGGAAAAGCCATCAAGCTACTGCTGGAAAAGGATATCAAGCCTTCAGACATCATGACCAAAAAGGCATTTGAAAATGCATTGACCATCATCGTCACCCTCGGGGGATCAACCAATGCGGTGCTGCACATGATTGCCATGGCGCACAGTGTTGGGCTTAGCCTTACACAAGATGATGTACAGGCCACCAGCGACAAAGTGCCCGTCATTGCAGACTTCAAGCCCAGTGGCAAGTACCTGATGGAGGACCTGCACAATATTGGCGGATTACCATTGGTCATGAAATACCTGTTGAGCAAGGGAATGATTCATGGAGACTGCATGACCGTAACAGGAAAAACAGTTGCAGAAAACCTTGCATCAGTGCCTGAGATAGAATTTGAAAAACAACAGATCATTCGCCCGATTGAGAACCCGTTCAAAACAAGCGGACATCTTCAAATCCTTTACGGCAATATTGCAGAAGGTGGAAGTGTGGCGAAGATCAGTGGAAAAGAAGGTGAAAAATTTGTTGGGCCTGCCCGGGTTTTCAATGGAGAAAAAGAACTCATCCATGGCATCAGCAGTGGTAAGGTTCAAAAAGGTGATGTTGTGGTGATCAGGTATGTAGGACCGAGAGGCGCCCCTGGAATGCCTGAAATGCTGAAGCCCACCTCAGCCATCATTGGCGCAGGACTGGGCAAAGATGTTGCACTGATTACAGATGGCCGGTTCAGTGGTGGAACCCATGGTTTTGTGGTAGGTCATATCACACCGGAGGCTTTTGATGGCGGAACCATGGCGTTGATTGAAGATGGAGACATCATTGAACTGGATGCTACCTTGAACAAAATCAATGTGATGGTGGAGCAATCTGTGCTAGACGAAAGAAAAACCAACTGGAAGCAACCTCCGTTGAATGCAACCAAAGGAATCCTTTATAAATATGCAAAACAAGTGACTACAGCTGCAGAAGGTTGTATCACAGACAAATAAAAACAGCGCTATGCAAACTGAAACGATTATTGAACAAATAGATGCTACAACAGCTCCCATAGAAATTACAGGCGGCGATGCAGTGATGCGTGCGCTTGTTGCTGAAGGGGTTGATACCATCTTTGGATATCCCGGTGGAGCCATCATGCCCATTTATGATGCCCTTTACGACTACCGCGACCAGCTGGAACATATTCTGGTAAGACATGAACAAGGCGGTATTCATGCCGGTCAGGGCTATGCCAGAACCTCAGGCAGAACAGGTGTTGTATTTGCTACCAGCGGCCCAGGAGCAACCAATCTGGTTACAGGACTGGCCGATGCCATGATCGACTCAACGCCCCTTGTCTGCATCACCGGTCAGGTTTTTGCACACCTGTTGGGTACGGATGCCTTCCAGGAAACTGATGTCATCAACATCACGA
>Ga0207909_1000405_pt1 | contig 14823 bp, 6 predicted proteins | sample LakMenEpi05May10_FD_150672 | JGI IMG/M metagenome (GOLD analysis project Ga0207909, IMG submission 150672) | Freshwater microbial communities from Lake Mendota, WI - 05MAY2010 deep hole epilimnion (SPAdes) | ecosystem: Environmental > Aquatic > Freshwater > Lake > Epilimnion/Euphotic zone ...
CAATGGCATTGCCAGCAGCATAACGAATGGCCCAAATGGTCTCATTGCTGTTGATGGTATTGTTTTGCAGGAAATAATTACCATAGCTTGCATTCAATGAATAAGCACCTGCACCTCGCGCAAGTACAATTACATCGTTGAACGCTGCTGCTGCTTTTTGCCATTTTACAACATCGCCGGAAGGATTATGGAGAGGGCTCGCTGCAAGCAACAATGCCCTTGCCTTGATGGCCAGTGCTGCACCACGGGTAAGCCTTCCGTCATTGTTTTGATAAGCAGATGTTTTCCAGTTTACCTGCATGCTGTCTTTGAAACCATCAACCTCACTGACGATGAAATTGATTACCTCATCAAAACTGGCCCGCGGAATATCGGTATTGTCATTGATGGTGAACGTTTTTTTAACCAATGGAACACCCCCGTAGCGCTTCACCAATTCAAGGTAAAAATAGGCCCTCAAAGCATGTGCCTCTCCGCGATACCAACCCATGTTCAAGGTATCATCCTTGTATGTAAGCCTGCCTGTTGGAGAGGTGGTATCCCTGTTTTTAGCCAAAATGGTCTTGTAGTCGACGGCATTTTCCAAAAAATAATTCGCTGCACGAATCCCCTGGTAATATCCACCATAATAACTGTCTGGATTGTTGAAGGGATTCAAGCTACCATTGTTGAAAAGACGCACATTTGCACTGGGGGAAGTCTGAACAGCCTCATCAGAAGCAGGTGCAAAAAGATTGTTGTCAATGATGGAAAAATCATTTCTCAAATAAACATACGGCGCATTGGCAAACTGGATCAGCGTACTGAAGTTGGTATTCAAAATATCTTGCGTCTGGGCAAGGTCTATTTTTGTTTCCAGAAATTCCTTTTTACAACCTGCAGTTGAGGCGATCAGGAGTACTATGGATATTTGCAGAATTATTCTTTTCAATATCATGGTGATTGCTTTTAAAAGTTCAAAGTGATGCCTGTGTTGAATGATTTCATTCCAGGGTAACCCGAATTTGTTTCAGGGTCAATGTTGTATTGATCAGCTAAAGAAGACCAGGTAAAAGGATTGACAGCATTGACGAAAACCCTAAGGTTCTCCATTTTCAACCTTTTCAAGGATGATGATGAAAACCGATACCCTATCTCCATGTTTCTAACTCTTGTGAAAGCATTTTTCTTCATCCAAAAAGAAGAGGAACGGTAGTTGTTGTCATTCGCCAACAATGTCAAGCGGGGATAATTGGCGGAGGATCGCGTGTCAATGCCTTGGGAGGGATAATATGCCCATGCATTTCCTGCGAGTGGGAAAACATTGGTATTGTTCACAAAAGCAACCGACTGAAGATTGGAAGCAGAAAGTATGTTGATGTCATTGCCTGCCATTCCCTGAACAACAGCAGAGAAATCAAATCCCTTGCACTCCAAAACCATGTTGATTGAGTACGTTTTGGAAGGATAGTCTGCACTCCCAATCTTGGTTACATCATTCTGGTCTACGCGGCCATTTTTATCAAGATCTTTGTATTTTAAATCGCCGGGCTGAACAGCACCAAACGACGGCGTTGGCATACCCGCTTTTAAACTGCCATTGGAATTAAAATCGGATATATCATAAAAACCATCTGCAACCAGCCCCATGAGCGCACCAATAGGAAGACCAGTGGTTTTGGTATAGGCATTTACAGGTGGCACTTCGGCCTGCTCAATGATCTTGTTGCTGAACTGGGAGAACATCCCTCCAATAGACAATGTCAGCGCCCCTATCTTTTTGTTGTAGTTGGTACTGATTTCAAAACCCTTGTTCACCACTTTGCCAAGGTTAACAAAAGGAAGGATACCACCAAAAACAGCCATAATACTGTTGTTCTGTGTGATAATACCTGAGCGGCTGTCCTTGAACAAGTCAAAGCTGATGTCCAAACCCTTCAACAAGCTCGCATCAAATCCAACATCATACTTAAAACTCTTTTCAGGCGAAATAGCGGGGTTGGCAGTATAGGAGAGTATCAACCCAGCATTGCTGCTCAGCGAATTGTTTCCGGTATTGTACGAGCCATTGGATACAAAATATTGCTGGTATAAATAGCGCCCGTTATTGGTATCATCCCAACCCGACAAACCAGCTGAACCACGCAATTTCAGCATGCTGAACAGTTTGCTGTTTTTCATGAAATTTTCTTTCGACAATATCCAGCCTCCGCCAAAGGATGGATAGGTTACCCATTGCTTTGAAGGGGAAAAATTGTCTGAGCCACTGTACCCAAAACCAATCTCTGCAATGTACTTTTCATTGTAGGTATAATTGAACCTTCCACCAATGTTCAAGAAATTGTAAAAGATGTTGTTCCCACTGTTGTATCCCTGGCTGTTGTTGTCTGAATCGGTAATAAAAGCACTGGCAAAATAATTGAGGGCCCCGGAAAAAGCATGACGGCCAACAGTACGGTCATATCCTGCAGTCAGGTTGATTTGCTTCCAATCGTATTGGTCTTCAGGAGTAGTTCCGTTGGAACTAATATCTGTGGTGTTATCATTGGTGGTTTTTATTCCATTGTCATACCGTGCATATGTAGAAGTCTTGCTGGACCTAGATCTCGTCCAGGTATTGAAGGAAACCGCTTCACTCAAGTACAAACCTTTGGTGATAAAATCCAAGCGTTGCTTTACCAAGAAATTAGCCTGTAATGTTCGGTCCTGGGTGGATGCCCATCCCAATGCGTTGAGGGATGCAACGGGATTCGAAGGGTACAAAGTGGTTCCAGACCAGGCTCCTGAAACCTTGTCCTTGACTGGATAAATCAGCGATGGATAACGGGCCATATTATCCCAAAGGTTTGGTCCATTGAAGTTGGGATAACGTCTTTCCTCAATTCTTCCACCAAGATCAATCTTGGCTTCAAAGATTTTAAAGAAACTAAAGTCAAGGTTTGTTCTGATGTTGAACCGCTGGATCTGTGCATTAGAGGTCTTGTCGTTTGTGGGCACATTGTATAGGCCTTGGTGCTTCATGTAATCCAGCACAATGGCATACTTTGTACCAGGATCTCCTCCGGTAAGCGCCACATTTGCATTGGTATAACGACCAGTTTTGCGCAAGGCCTCATTGAACCAATCAACATTGGTACCCGACCCATTTTGAAATGCTTGTAATTCAGCATCAGAAAATCTTGGTTTCCATACAAACTGGTTTCCATTCAAAGCATACCCATCGTTGCTAAGCGCCTGGTTGTAAAGCCTTGCATAGTCATATGACCCATAGGGCTTGCTGAGGGTTATGGGTTGCTGTGATCCTGTCACTACACTTGCCTGCACTTTTTGCTTTTGTGCTCCGCCCCGCTTGGTGGTTACCCAAAGTACTCCATTTGCTCCCCGCATGCCAAAGCTTGCCAAAGAAACAGGATCCTTCAATACGGTGATGGATTCAATTTCATTGGGAGAGATGTATGAAAAATAGCCAGTGGTGGTTTGAAAGCCATCCACAAAAATAACCAACGACGAATTGTCGTATGTGCCCCTTCCCCTTATCGAAAGCGATGCATTGTCGTATCCGGGCTCTCCAGATCGCTGCCTGACTACAAGACCCTGCAGCTTCCCGTAAAGCGTATTGGTAATATTGGCAACAGGTGTTTTGAACAATTGCTGGCCAGTTACCGTAGCCGGTGGAATGATAGATCTTTCTTTTGAAAGTGAAAGCAAAAAGCCTGGTGTCTTTTCAGGTTGAATATGTTCTATAACAACGACTGATGAGTCTTCCTTTTCCTGGGCACCGACAACTGTTGGAGCATGTAAAAACATGCAAGCAACAAGGGTATAGGAAATGAATGATGGTTTATGTAGTTTCATTTTAATTGTGTTGGTTGGTCAAATCATGGATTCATGAAAATCAATAGCCCGGATTTTGAATGAGGTATCCCTTGTTGATTTCAATTTGTGGAAAAGGATTGAGGAATTGACTGGGTGACCAAAAGCCTTGGTAAACTTCCCTGTCGGTATAGTTGGTATTCCCGGTCAGTTTCACATTGCTCAAGTCATTGAAGGCAAATCCCCTGGCTGCTCCACCAATGATGCCATTGCCAATATTGCTCAATTTCCAATGTTTGATATCATACAGCCGATAGTTTTCATTGAACATCTCTACCATCCATTCCCGTTGGATAATGGCGCGCAGTTTTGCTTGATTGGTTTCTGTTACAGGCGGCAAACCAGCACGCACGTGGATCTTGTTCAACTTTTCGAGTGCCTTGGTAGTTTGTCCCATTTCATTGTATGCCTCTGCTGCACTCAGATAAGCGGATGCAAGACGAAAAATGGGAAACTCAAACCACCTTCTTCCACCTGCCTTATAATAAAACTTTGAGATCCTTGCCACACCATAGCCAGGACCACTTCCAAAAGTTCTGTTGTTCCTCCAGTTCGCATCTCCAGGATTTGTCCACGCATCCATCTCCCAAGGCTGAAAACTGGCCTTGAATCGGGCTTCCATCTGGTTCACCTTGGTAGTGTATTCGCTGAATGGCCTTGTTGTTCCCACTGCGGGCCAGCTTTGATTTGTTCCATCAGCTTTCCAGTACTGTTCCAGTTGATGGGTCATCAACACATTCCCCTGACCCTGCCAGTACCTCGAACAGTAAAATGCATTCATGGGTAGTTCGCCCCAGTTGTCAGTAGCCCCTGAAGTATTGATGAACTTATACGCCAAAATTACTTCAGGGTTGTTGAGTTTCGAAGTGGCTGTTCCATAATCATCCAAAGGATTTCCTGTATTGATGATGGCCAAACCACCGGCAGCTTCTGCTTCAGTGATGACGGCATCTGCCGCTGCAGCTGCCTGGTTCCAAAGATTTGCATTGGTGCTTCCCAGACAAACCAGGTTATTGTTGGTTCCCAAATCAAGATAAGGCGTTGCCGTGTTGAACAAGGGTCTTGATGCGTACAACAATGCCTTTGCCTTGATGGCAAGTGCGGCAGACTTTGTCATCCTGCCGATCAGGTTGTTGGCCCACCTCGAGGGAAGAACGGCAGCAGACTGGTCTGTCCACTTGACAACAGAGTCTAATACATTCTTCAATGAGGAACGGGGAATTTCCAAGCTGCCTTCATCATTTGCGTCCAGTGATTTGCTCACAATGGGCACGCCCCCATACATGATCATCATCTGTGTATACCGATAGGCAATAAGCGCTTGCATTTCTGCTTTAACAACTGCTTTTTCGTCAGCAGACATATCCTTGACCTTGTCAATGTTTTCTTTGACCAGGTAACATTGCCTTATGGAAGGAAAATTATTGTTGTAGCCATCCATGTCTGTATTTGTACTATTGGCATTCATCCCATTGAGGATGATGTTCCTCGAAAGAGTCCAACTGAAACCAAAATTCATTGCACCAGAAAGGTTTTCAGGAATCATGGCATTCCATGTATTGGCAAAAGGAAGTCCTTGTGGAATGGCCCTTCGATAAGCATTGGATATGGCGCCCTGGGCCTTGATGGCTGTAGAAAATACAGAATCCAGGGTGGTGGCACTTGAAGTGGGCATTTGAAGAAAATCCTTTTGGCAACCTGCGAGAACGGCTACCATGGAAATCAGGATAAAATATTTTGTGATACTGTTCATCGTTATCAAAGTTTAATTCATTTAAAATTGAATGTTCAAGCCTGTGTTGAAAGTCCTTGTCAAAGGAAACAAATAACCATCACGGTTTTTCCCTACATCGGCCTGTTCAGGATCTATCCCTTTGATCAATGATGATCCCCAAGTGAAAAGATTATTCCCGTTTACATAACAACGTATCGCTCGAATATTGGTGCGTTTCAAGAAAGTATTGTTTCGCTGAAAAGTATAGGCAATTTCCATGTTTTTCAATCGTTGGAAATTGTTGGACCTGAGCCAAAAATCGCTGAGCTGGCCGTTGTTAGGAGCCCCAACGCCACCAAGTGAAATGGCAGGATAATAAACAGGAGATCCCTTTGCAGCTTTGTCTGCGGTCCAACGACCCTCGTAGGCGTAATCAAGCACCTGTCCAACATTCTTGGCAAAAGGTGTGCTCAGGATATATCCCGATTGAGGAAAGGACCCTTTGGCTGTTCCAATAAAAAGTGCAGACACGTCAAACCCTTTGTAAGAAAATCCAATCGACAAATTGTATGCCACCTGGGGAAGATTGGCATATCCAATCGGCACCAGATCTGCCTGGTCAATGAATCCATCAGCATTGATGTCCCTGAATTTCAAGTCTCCCAACCTTGCATTGTTACCGAACTTGTTGAAAGGCCTGTTGTTCAGTTCTTCCGTGGCGTTGAAGAATCCATCGGTCAACAACCCTTTATACTGGCCTATGGAGTATCCGGTAGACATCATCCATGGATATGCTGCAGGAACCTCTGCCCTGTAATCGATTCTGTTTCGAGCAAAAGAATAATTGCCCTTTAAAAAATATCCAATTTGACCAACCTTATCATTCCACTCTGCTTCAATTTCATATCCCCGGTTGCTTACTTTTCCGAGGTTCAATGGAGGCGTATTGGCTTGTGGCACGCCAAACGTTGATGGAATCAGAGAGGATGTTACAAGAATATTGTTGCGTTTTTCCAGGAACACTGATCCTGACAAGGAAAGCTTATCCTTAAAAAATTTGAGATCAGCAGAGAAATTGTATTTCTGCGCACGCTCCCAGGTAACCAAAGGATTGCCCAAAGCAGATTCTGTTGCACCAGGGAAATTGGGATTGGTGCTTGACCCATCACTGTTTCCCCAAAATGAACCTGCACCATTCACCACCCATGTATTGGGAAGGTATAAGTAGCGGCGCCCACCAATTTGATCATTTCCTACTTCACCATAGGATCCCCTCAATTTTGCCCAAGTGATGATATCATTCTTGTGGAAAAACGACTCATTGGAAATGATCCATCCTGCAGAAAGTGCAGGAAATATTCCAAACCTGTTCTCTGGTGCAAAGTTTTCTGTGCCATTGATGCCCAGGTTGAACTCTGCAAGGTATTTTTGGTCAAAATTATAGGTTGTTCTGCCCACCAATCCCATCAACCCTGAAGGAATATTGAAGGATTGCCCATTGGCGGTATAGCGTTGTGCATTGCCCAACAGGAGTCCTGAAACATTGTGTTTCCCAAAGTTTCGCCTGTAGTTGATGGCCGCCTCCACATAGAGTTTTCTCCAGGTGCTGTTGCCCTGGTTATCTGAAACGGAGGGTGGATTTACGCGGCCTCCAATGAAAATAATTTTCCCAGGATTCCCAGGATCCCGCATTGCCGTATATTGAGGAATGCTGTTCACACGGCTGAAGCCTTTTGAGTAACTATCATCATATCCTATGGTTACATGAGACTCCAGGCCTTTGGTTAAATATCCCATGTTGTGTTTCAACTTGAGTACGCTGCTGAGCAAGGTCGAATACATGGTTCTTGTACCACCCGTAAGCAGTTGCGCCAGGGAACTGTATCCTGTTCCTCCTTTTGCGCCCAGTGGATTGGTAGGCTCCCCTGGAAGTCCGATGAAACCCGTCACCAATTTTCCATCAACAATTCCAGGTCCGGTAAAAGGACTGTTCTCAAGGATGTTTTGAATGATGCCCTGGTATCGATTGGCAAAATCACTTGCACTTCCTGAACCAGCAACCCTGTTCACAACAGATTGACCACTGATGTTAAAATTGAGCTGGAAATTTTTAAACACATCAATATCAAAATTTGACTTGAAATTGTAGCGCTTGAAATTGGGATTGGTATTTGAACCAGCATATTTGGTGTTCGAAAGAATTCCATCCTGGTCAAAGTATCCAAGAGAGGTAAAATATTTCACTTTAGCAGTACCTCCAGAAACATTGATGTTATACTGACTTTGCTTGCCGGTTCCACCGAACTGCTCATCATAATAATTATGACTGGTATAGTAAAGTGCAGGACTATTTTTCAACGCCTCTTTTTGTGCTGCACTGAGGTTGCTCATTGCATCAACCATGGCTGGTGTATAATCCCGGTTGTTCTGGAACATCCACAGTTCGTCATTGCTGAACAGCAGCCGATCAAGGCTATTGTCTCCGGCAGCCTTTGCATTGTAAACGGCCTCATTTCTTAGCTTGGCAAAACGATAAGAATCGATGGTCTGAAAAATAGAAGTTGCCTTGGTAAATCCCTGGTTCATGCTGAAACTAAACTGCGGCTTGTTCACCTTCCCCCTTTTGGTGGTGATGATGATTACACCATTGGCACCGCGGATACCAAAAACAGCAGTCGCTGATGCATCCTTCAATACACTGATGGACTCCACTTCGTTGGGGTCCATTGCATTCAATATGGTATAAGGCTGCTCGGTGGGTTGTTGGATACCATCAATGACCACCAGTGGATCCTGCCCATTAAGGGTAGCAACTCCCCTTATTCGGATGGAGGTTGTATTGAGACCCGGTTCTCCACTGGCCTGGAGAGCACTGATTCCTGCAGTACGCCCAACCAACATGTTGGTAATATTCGCAACAGGCGTTTGCACCAAATCTTTCCCAGAAATGGTGCCAACTGCACCGGTAACAGTGGGCTGCTTTTGTTCCCCATAACCAACTACAACAACTTCATTGAGTTGGGTAGAGACGGGCACCAACCTTACTTGCAACTCGTTTGCATCGCCAACAGTAAGCTGTGCGGGTTTATAGCCCACACTGCTGAAAGCGAGTACCGCTCCCTTCATCGCTTTGATGGTGAATGCACCACGTGAATCAGAGACAGCATTCCCCTTCTTGTCCTTTATTTTTATTGTAGCGCCAATGACAGCATCCCCCTTCTCAGCATCAAGAATATAGCCGGAGATACTTCTTTCCTGCCCGATCACATTGGCAGAAAAAAACAATTGGGAACACGCCATCAAAACCATGGCGGTTAAAAATCTTTTTCTCATTATGGCAATTTTGTTGTGTGGAACAAATTAAATAAAATTATTTGAAGACCTTCATAAAATATATCCATGTACTCAAGCGTAGGCCAGATCCTTAAACAAGAGCAACACGCTAAAGGCCGCTGGACGCTTGAACGCTAGTAAAACAGTGGTTTTGACAAGATTATTATCATATACTAACCCCAAAAGCAGATGAAACAATTGATTGTGCTGATTGCATTCTTGGTCATAGGTCAGGTTGTCAATGGACAAGATCATCCGCCTGGACGCATCATTGGTGCATCGCCGAGTGAAAAACTATACACCGGATCGCCCTCCATTCTTGTACTCAGCAATGGAGACTATCTTGCCAGCCATGATTTTTTTGGCCCGAAAGCCATGGAAAATGGGGGGCTTGGAACCACAAGAATTTTTGTTTCAACCGACAAAGGAAAACATTGGCGTTTGCGAACCACCATAAAGGGCCAGTTTTGGAGCAGCTTGTTTCAACACAAGGGATCCATATATATTTTTGGCACAAGAGGTGGTGTAAATGATTGCGTTATCCGCCGCTCAACAGATATGGGCCAAACATGGTCTGAGCCCAACAACAGCGAAACCGGACTCCTCTTGCCCAAAAATGGCAACATGGGTTACCATTGTGCCCCCATGCCGGTAACCATTCATGCAGGAAGGATCTGGCGGGCATTTGAATACACCCCAGACAAAGGCTGGGGTCAGTTCCAGTCCCTCATGTTAAGCGCTGACACCTCCGCGGATCTCTTGAATGCGAAAAGTTGGACATCATCCAACCGGATGGCATTTGATATGAATTGGCAAAAGGACTATACCTGTTGGCTGGAAGGAAATGCTGTAGTGTCTCCATCCAATCAAATGCTCAATATCTTAAGGGTAAATTTTAAAGGGGATGATATTGCAGCAATGACAACCGTTTCGGAGGATGGAACCAACATCAGCTTCAACCCCAAGACTGGCTTCATTAACCTTCCTGGGGGATGCAAGAAATTCAGCATCAGGTACGACGGGGTATCCAAGCGCTACTGGTCACTGGCCAATTATGCCCCTACCGCAGAAAAGCAGAAAGCAAAGGCAATGAATCATGCATTGGAAAGGGCAAGGAATACGCTTGTATTGATTTCATCTGAAGACCTCATCCATTGGAAAAAACATTACACAGTGCTATACAGTCCGGACATCAAACAGCATGGATTCCAATACGCAGACTGGACAATTGAAAACAATGATATCATTGCAGCCGTTCGAACCGCTTACGGAGAAAAAACAGATGGCTCCCATGATGCAAACTACATCACCTTTCACAGGATAAAGGATTTCAGAAAGCAATTGAAAAAGGAAATTGATGATTGAACAACAAAAGTTTTAGACGGCAATGGTACAGGGATCATGGTGTACCGTCACTGACCAGAAACACCAACCAATGCTGTGGGTTGTTTCGACTTTACCCTTTCACAAATACCTTCAAGGCATAATACATTCTCCCCATCAACTCCTTTACACATTTTTCTGCTGTTGCCAATGAACCTAGGTTGGGAATGAAGTCCATGGGTGTCAATGCATATTCTCCCAATTTAAAATCAACAGGGTAGGGTTGAACATTCAGCCCTTCATTTTCAAAGTTGATTTTTGCCCTGCGCATATGGAATGCCGAAGTAACGAGTATGATTCGGCTGCCTTTGGATTGCATGATTTTTTTCACCTCCCGTGCTTCATCTTCTGTGGTTTCAACTTCACCGGTAACCAATATTTGTTTTGCAAGAACACCCATATCTTTTGCTGTTGCCTGCAACAATTCAGATTCTGGTGGCCCGGTTTTCCATGGCAGTTTCCCCATGGTAAAAATAATCACAGGGGCTTTATCGGCTTTGATCAACTCCATCCCTCCAAAAAAACGATCAGGATCATTCCATTCGCTGATGATGCCTTTTGCGGTACGAATGGAGTGCGTCATTCCACTGAGCACAACAATGGCATCAGCAGCATGTATGTCTGCAGGGGTTTTTCTGCTGCCAACCGCTTCCAGCTGAGCGAACAAAAATGATGATACCACGGGCGTTGAAAGTATCAGTACAACAATCAATGCTGTCCAGATGATCACATATTTTTTTTTGACCAGTCCTACGATGATGCACAACAGGAAAAGCGAATAGGGGGAAAGTAAAGCCGGCAAAATCTTGTGCAAGTAAATCATGCTGCAATTGGGTTAGCCCAAAAATAGAACAGATTCCCTACATTGTTTTTTTTGTTTTACCCTCAACGGGAACCGTCAAGATGGCTATCCCCGCAGCCGGTATTTTTTTGCTGCTTGTGGTACCATCTCCAAAGCCAATGTTGAAGACCACTTCATGAGCACTGTTGTTCAGCAACACAACAAAGTATTTTTTTCCATCCACTGTTTTCGCCAGGATATGGTCGATTGCAGGATGATCCAGTTTAACGATGGTTGAATCGATGACAAGTTTTACTTTTTCTCCGTTGATGGTACCTGGCTTGAATCCGTAGGTTTGGTGCGGACCCACCTTGGGTGTTACAAATCCGCGTGGGAATTTAACTGCACCACGAGAACGGAACTCCGCTTCTGCCATCAGGTAGTCTGTCAACCAGCCAATCTGCCACCAGGCATGGTGTGGATAAGGGCCAGCGCCACGGTTCATCGCGCGCCAGTAATAAGAAGCCACGCTTGTTGCAGGGTCTACAAAGGCATCCCTGCCCCAGGCAGCCGCCCTTGCCATATCGATGAATATCTTCTCTCCCGTCAGCTGGTGCATGCGAACAAACAATCCAGCGTGGCTCGCCAATTGAATGGGGCCATGGGTATTGGCTGAACCGAAAATGCCACCATGCTCAAAACTCAATCCGGACTGTGCAATTTCCCAATCGCGCCGCATGATGCCATTCACTTTCTTGATGGTATTGTCGGGTATGGGATGGGTATAAATGGAAGCAGTATAAAATTTGGCTGTGGCAATGGCAGCAGACTTGTAGAGGTTGTTTTTTGTCAAATCATAAAGATCCAGCAAGGCCTGTGCAGATTGTGCCGTTGCAAAATCAGGATTGTAACGGGCATCTCCGCATACGCCAAGAAAATGACCCTTGGCTGTTGCATTGCTGACGAACCATTTTGCCCCTTTCTCAGCCGCAACAAGGTAGCGTGGATCCTTGAGCAATTGATAGGCGATCATCAGTCCATAAAAGGTGGGTCGCAGGTCTTTGAGGTCGAGAAAAGCCTTTTCTCCCGATTGCTTGTCATAGGCTACAGCCCAGCTTCCATCGGCATCCTGGGTTTTGAGCAACCAATCGGCGCCAGCCCGGAGGCTTTGCTTCAACTGTTGGTTGTCGGGTTCAAAAAGCAGCACATTACCGATGTCAAGCATGGTATAATATGTAACAGCAATGGGCTCTACCACTTCACCCCATTCTTCCACAAACCGTTGGGAATTGGCCAGGTAATACTGACCCTCCAAAGCCCCTTTGAAAAATCCCTCCTCTTTGATTTGTTGTTGAATTTTAAAGTTGAGTGCATAGGGTAAAACATCCTGCTTGAGCTGTTGATCTCCGGTTGCATTGGCAAGCATCCACATCGCCCCATAATCAGCATTCTTCATGGCATCCTTGTTGGCGCCAACCACTCCACCCAGATAAGATTGTGCACCAATCGTGGTTCCCTTGTATTCCCTGATGTTCCAAAGTGATTGTGTTGGATTCTTCAGGTAGAGATGCATTTTTTGGATGCGAACGGTCAGCGATTGTTTGCTTTCTCTCAGGGCCAATGATTCCTTGAAACGGAATACATCATACACTGCATGGTTCAGGACCTTGAACCAGTCACCATCGATCATGCTGATGCGGTAGGAAAAATGGATGACATCACCGGCAGTCAACTTGGATTTGGGTTCTCCCAGAACAGGATAATACAAGGTTGGTGACAGTTCAGCCTTTCTGTTTTTATGGGACAGTCCAATGTTCCATTTGTCGTGTGTAATGACAAGGCTATCCCATGGGTTCCTGCAATAGGCAGGATCGGGTATGGCAGCTATGCTAATGCCGGCTTTTGTTGTTACCAAAGGGCTCAGTGTACTGGCAGTACGCTCCCGGTATACTGCAGGTACAGCCGGAACACCCTGACCATAGGTATATCCAAGCACAAAATCAGGCTGAATGGCATTTCCCTGAAAATAGCCGGGAATCATGGCCCAGCCCATGTCTGACAAATCAATAGTGGCAACCGTTGGCGTTGCGAAGGAGAAATATCCTGATGTACCGACAGCTATCGTCTGTGTTACGATAATGTCTGTGGGAAACAAAGGGTCAAATTTCCATGTTGTTTTTACTTTTCCCAGAGGATGATTGTGTTCAAAAACCAATTGGCTGGCACCTTGTTGAAACCCTTTTTCAGGAAAAAAATGATAGGCCTGCCCCGCCTTGTTCAAGGAAACAGGATTGGTGCTTTCGGACCAGGTTTTTTGCTGGTATATGTAACTCTTTTCCGGATAATTGGCCCCCGTATTGGTGGTGAATGAAGTGTCGGGCGCTTCATTGGGTTTTTCTGCTGCATAAAGAAAAGTATACTCACCAGAGGGCTGACCTGTTTTTACCCATTTATCGCCTTTCTTTACGGCAACTGCACTGACTTTCCATCCTTCGTTTGTTTTGTTCCACCGGACAGTTATCCTGCCATTCTCCAGTTTCAGTTGATTGGCAGATTGTGCAAGAGCACAAATGGGCAACAAAAGCACCAGCAATACCTGACAATTCCAACGAATGATATTCATGCTACTATTGATTTGCAGACAATATAGGCATGATTCAGTTCTTCAGAAAGACACCCTGAATTTACACTATCGCAAACGATTGCGGAAGCGATTTTTGATGCATGTTGCTCAAAAAGCCAAACGATCCTCTAGGAACCTGATGAAGGTGCTCCTTTCATTCGTTTATGGATGATCAAGCCGGGCTATCAATTTTTATTTCAACAATTGATCAAGCTTCATGTATATCTCATCATCTTCGCCAACGAACCTGCCAATGATTTTTCCAGCAGGATCAACAATAATTTTAGTAGGAAAGCCAGCCACACTAAATTTAAGAATGTAGTCTTCAGTTTTTGTACTCAATACATGGTGCCATTGATATTGCGGTTTTTCATCAAGAAATTTTTTCCATCGCTCTCCTTTATCAGATTCTGATGCCACGCCTACAATTTCCAGCTTGGTTTGATATTTATCGAGGTATTCTTTCATTTTAGGCATTCCAGAGATACAAGGTCCGCACCAAGTACCCCAAAAATCAAGCACTACATATTTTCCACGCAATGATGAAAGATCAAACTTCTTTCCAGTATAGGTATTCAAAGAATTTATATCAGGTATTGTTTTGCCAACAGCTGTCAATGAAAAGCCATCCACTCTTTTGGCAACATCGGCATAAAAAGAAACATCAACCAGTTTTTCCCTATTCATTTTTTTAAAGATTTCTGTAGCCAAATCATTTGACAGCTGGGAGCGGATCATCATGTCTGACAAAAGCCAGATGGCCGCTGCAGATGATGGGTGCTCTTTGATGAAATTTTCTTTTATCCCGATTACCTGTTTGTCCATTAATGCAGCAGTGTCTTTCATTTTCTTTATTATGGCAGAATCTGTAACAAGTTTATTTGAAATTTTAACCGTTACATTCACACTTTGATTCAACAAAGGATAGATCTCCTTATTGAGTTTGGCAAAGTCATTGTTGATATTGTCACCTGAAGGATATACATCGACAAAATCAGTAATCTTACCAGCCAATTTTATATTCGCACCAGGGAAAACAAACAATTGAATTGATGAGGACTTGACAGGATAATATCCGCCGCCGGCAACCCGTTTAACCACACTTTCCATGTTGGGGCTGATGGAAGCATACAAGAG
>Ga0207909_1000406_pt1 | contig 14819 bp, 15 predicted proteins | sample LakMenEpi05May10_FD_150672 | JGI IMG/M metagenome (GOLD analysis project Ga0207909, IMG submission 150672) | Freshwater microbial communities from Lake Mendota, WI - 05MAY2010 deep hole epilimnion (SPAdes) | ecosystem: Environmental > Aquatic > Freshwater > Lake > Epilimnion/Euphotic zone ...
AAAAGAATTTGATGCTTTAAAAGAAGAGGCGGAACAGATGTTTTTTTCATCAGTAGCGAGTGCGCCTATGGTTAGAAGCAGTTATCACGCAGATATTCAAGCGCATGAGGCTCAAAACTAAATGGTTCCCCATTTAAAAACTGCCCTCACAGGGCCACTTCTTTCATTAGAAAAACATCTCATTCATGAAATGGCGAATATTGAACATTGGTTTCGGATTCAATGGCTAGAGCATGCAGCTCCCTTTTACGCATCTGTTGATTTAAGAAATGCAGGATTTAAACTAGCGCCGGTTGACACTAACCTTTTCCCAGGAGGATTTAATAATTTAAATCCAGACTTTTTATCACTTTCTGTTCAGGCGGCTATGGTGGCAGTTGAAAAAGTTTGTCCTGAAGCGCATCGCCTTTTAATTATTCCTGAAAATCACACACGAAATATTTATTACTTAAAAAATTTATTTGAATTACAAAATATATTAAGAAAATCAGGTCTAGAAGTTCGTATTGGTAGTTTAGATACAAGCATTTCCGAACCTACAACCATTGCAGTTGAAAATAATAAGTCTTTACTTATAGAGCCTTTAAAGCGCATCAAAAATAGGTTAGTACTTGAAAATAAGACACTCGGTAATTTTGATGCATGCGCCATATTATTAAATAATGATTTATCGGCTGGCATTCCTGATATCTTAAAAAATATTGAGCAAAATTTAATACCCCCTCTTCATGCAGGATGGGCATCACGGAGAAAATCTCAACACTTTAAAGCTTACGACGATGTCGTGAAATCATTCGCTGAATTTATTAAGGTAGATCCCTGGCTTATAAACCCTTATTTCGATCATGCAAGTGGTATTGATTTTCATGCAAGACAAGGCGAAGATGAACTTGCGACAAAAGTAGAGCAAATCTTAAATAAGATTCAATCAAAATATAAAGAATATAAAATTGAACATGAGCCCTTTGTGATTGTTAAAGCGGATGCTGGGACTTATGGTATGGGCATTATGACAGTGAAACATGGTGACGAATTAAGAAATTTAAATCGAAAATCGCGTAATAAAATGTCTGTTGTAAAAGAGGGCTTGGAAGTTTCAGAAGTGATTATTCAAGAAGGCGTCTATTCTGAAGAATGTATTAACGAAGCAGTCGCAGAGCCTGTCGTTTATATGATAGATCATTTTGTTATTGGTGGTTTTTATCGTGTGCACACCACACGTGGTAAAGATGAAAATCTTAATGCGCCTGGTATGCATTTTGTACCTTTAGCCTTCGAAACTTCTTGCTCAACACCTGAGATAGATGAGTCGCCACTTTCAACACCCAATCGATTCTATGCTTATGGTGTAATCGCAAGATTAGCGCTTCTTGCAGCAGCCATTGAACTCGAAGTACATGATCCAATGAATCAATAATTATGCCTATTCTCTTTATAATCGACCCGCCTCATTCCTTACATTTAAAAAAGGATTCGACCTTTGCCTTAATGAAAGAGGCCATTAAACAAAATCATGAAGTTTATTTTTGTTTGCAACATGACTTATATATAGATGCCAACCAATTGTTTTGTAGAACGCATCGCTTTGAAGTAAATATTTTTCCGAATCATGCAAAAACTTATGAAACACATCCTGTTTCATTTTTTAATGCGCTCTTTATGAGAAAAGATCCGCCAGTGGACCAAGCTTATCTGCATACAACTTTTTTATTAGATATTGCCGAAAAATCAAATGTGAAAGTATTTAATAAACCTTCTTCTATCAGAAGTTGGAATGAAAAAATATCTATACTCCAGTTTGACGAACTCATACCTAAAACCTTAGTCACAGCGAATCCAGAAATTGTGAAGCAGTTTTTTAGAGATCATGGCGATATCATTTTGAAGCCACTCGATGGCATGGGTGGAAAAAACATTTTTCGCGTCAGTGAGTTTGAAAAAAATCTGAATGTAATTCTAGAAATTATGACTAATCATGGCCATCAAATGATTATGGCCCAGCAATATATTCCAGAAATTAAATTAGGTGATAAACGTATTATTATTATTGAAGGAAAACCTTTTCCCTATGCGTTGGCTCGCATTCCCATGGAAGGCGAAACGCGAGGTAATTTGGCATCAGGTGGCCAAGGTGTCGCACAAGCTCTTTCAAAAAGAGATTTAGAAATTGCTACGATCGTAGGCAAAAAGCTATTGAGTGAAGGTCTTCATTTTGTAGGCATTGATGTCATTGGTAATTTTTTAACAGAAATTAATGTGACAAGCCCAACCGGTATCGTTGAACTTTTTGAACAAACAAAGCAAAACCCTGCAGAACTTATTATCAATGCGCTTCATTAAGTTTTTTTTTATTCTTTTAGGTTTTTCTTTTCTTCAATCTTGCTCCCATCCCTCCTTATACCAATCTAAGCATTATGTTTTTGGAACTATTGTAGATATTTCTATTTATGGTGAAAAAGAAGAAAAAGCAGAAGAAGCCGCCAAAGCAGTTCTTGAAGAATTTACAAGACTTCATAACTCCCTTCATGCTTGGAAAAAAAGCGATCTTACCAATCTCAATGAATCTATTTCAAAAAATAAGTCTTATAGAAACGCCTCTTCGGAACTTATTGAGATCATAAAAAATGCGAGAGAGCTAGAAGTCACTTCCAATCATCTCTTTAATCCTGCAATAGGTGAGCTCATCAATTATTGGGGATTTCATCAAGATGAATTTACTCCAATACATCCAAATAAATCAAAAATAAAAAGCCTTGTTGAAAGAAGGCCTTCTTTAAACCAGCTTCAGATTTCAGGCACAACTATCACGAGCTCAAATCGACATGTAAAAATTGATCTCGGTGGATATGCAAAAGGGTATGCACTTGATCGAGCAAGTAAAATTATCCGTGAGCATCATATTAAAAACGCACTCATCAATATTGGCGGGAATATTATGGCAATCGGTCAACATGGAAGTAAATCTTGGCGTGTTGGCATACAAGATCCTAGAGGTGCGCAAGCGTTAGCAAAAGTCGAATTGCTTGACGGTTGGGCTATCGGGACATCAGGCGACTATCAAAGATATTTTATAAATGATGGCAAGCGCTATTGCCATCTTATTAACCCCTTTACAGGGTATCCAGTCGAAGGTATCTATTCTGTAACTGTTCTGATCGAGCCATCACAAAATGCCGGTACTTTATCCGACGTTTTATCTAAGCCGCTTTTTATCAGTAAGAAAGAAAATAGAAAAGATATGGCAAAAAAACTTGGGATCTATCACTACTTAATTATTGAAGAAAAACACATATCGATGACTAAAACAATGGCAGATAAAATTCAATTTTTAAATCCTCTTACCCAAAAGAATAATCAAATTGAAATTACCCTCTAAATTTTTTCTTGGTGACAGCCTTATTGTATTGGTAAGTCTTATCTTTATAATTTTCGCTTTTAAGACTTTCTGGCATTTTGAAACAGGGAGTGTAGTGCAAGTAAATTTTCAAGGAAAAACATATGGAAACTTTAGTCTATTTCAAGATAAAAAAATTAGCCTGATTGGCCATGAGGGTGAAAGTATGATTGAAATTAAAGATGGACGGGCTCGTTTTAAATCAGCTCCATGTAAAAATCAATATTGTATTCAGCAAGGCTGGATTAGTTACACAGGGCAAATGCTGATCTGTATTCCTAATGAAGTGAGCATTGAAATTTTAGGTAAAACGAAAGCTTATGACTCGCTCAATTATTAAAATCAAAACGACATTACTAGATCATCAAATCGCTCAATTAAGTGCGATTGCCATAGGTCTAAGCCTAATTGAATCGGTATTGCCATCCCCCATGCCAGGTGTAAAACCTGGTATAGCTAACATCATCACGCTTTATGCTATCTATCGCTTTAATTTTAAAACAGCCATGTGGGTGAGTATCTTAAGGGTCTTTGCCACAAGCCTTATATTAGGTCAATTTTTAAGCCCTACCTTTATGCTGAGTTTGACCGGATCAATGTTGAGTCTTTTGACTTTATATTTTGTAATTAAATTACCATCTAAATTTTTTAGCCCCGTAGGCCTCTCCGTCTTCTCTTCTTTTGCACATATTGCAGGTCAGCTTATGCTTGTTCGTTTATGGCTTATCCCTCATGCCAGCATCTATTATTTAATTCCTATCTATAGTGCGGCTGCACTTTTATTTGGATGCATCAACGGGTGGATTACCTATCGATTACTTAAACAGCACAATTCCATATAACACTTCCAGATAATGCTAAAATAAACAAAGTCAAAAAGGTATAGACATCATGAAAAAATATCTATGTATTTATATAAGTGCTTTATTACTTCTTAATTTAATAGGCTGTGGTACCAAAGGACCCTTATATATCCCTGAACAAAAATATCCGCAAGATACAGCGCCTGAGAAAAAATAAATAATGGGCCAAACGTCATTCATTCATTCTGACCATGGTGTGCTTTTTGCAGAAGGTGTTTCACTTGAGTCCATTGCAAATCAATTTAGTACGCCCACTTATATTTATTCGAAAAATACACTCATTCAAACTTTTGAGTCTTTTAAAAAAGGACTTCTTAAGACGGATCACCTTATATGTTTTGCAGTGAAATCTAATTCTAATATTGCGATTCTTAATCTCTTTGCCGGACTAGGAGCAGGATTTGATATTGTGTCAGGTGGCGAACTTGAGCGTGTCATATTTGCCGGCGGCGATCCACAAAAAATTGTATTTTCAGGTGTGGGCAAAACGGAGTCTGAAATTTCGGCCGCTTTAAAAGCCAATATATTATGTTTCAATGTGGAATCTCGAAGCGAGCTTATGCGCATTCAAGGAGTTGCAGAAAAAATAAATATCAAAGCACCTATCTCGATCCGAGTAAATCCTGATGTTGATGCCAAAACTCACCCCTATATTTCAACTGGACTAAAAGACAACAAATTTGGTGTCGATTTTAATCAAGCACTCTCGCTATATCTTGAAGCAAAAAGTATGAGTCATATTGATATCAAAGGTATTGATTGTCATATTGGCTCACAAATTACAGAACTAAAACCTTTTGTGGATGCACTGGATCGAGTCCTTTCGCTTGTAGATCAACTTAAAAAAAATAATATTCATTTAAGTCATGTCGATATTGGTGGGGGTATTGGAATTTGCTATCAAGATGAGTCGCCGCCTGACTTTGAAATCTACACAAAAGAAATCTTAAACAAGATTAAAGCCCTTAATATTAAAATTATCTTCGAACCTGGTCGAGCACTTGTCGGTAATGCAGGTGTACTTTTATCTAAGGTGGAATATTTAAAACAAAATGATATCAAGCATTTTGCTATCATTGACGCGGCCATGAATGATCTCATGCGACCTACCTTATATGATGCTTATCATGAAATTAAAGTAGTTCGCGAACATGATGCGAAGACGCAATCGTTTGATGTCGTAGGTCCCGTATGTGAAAGTGGCGACTTTATTGCAAAAAATCGATTATTAAAATTAAAAGAAAATGATCTCATTTGCATAATGTCGGCTGGAGCTTATGGCATGAGTATGAGTTCAAATTACAATTCACGTGGACGCGCTGCTGAAGTCATGGTGGATCAAGATAAGCTTTATGAAATTAGAACACGTGAAAAATCGAGCGACTTATTTAAGCTCGAAAAGAAGCTACCGCTTTAATCAAAAATAACGGTTTTATTCGAATAAATAAGAATACGATTCTCTATGTGCCATCGCACAGCTTTAGATAAAACGATACGCTCTAAATCTCTACCTTTTTGAATGAGATCTTCGACTTGGTCGCGATGTGAGATTCGATCGATATCTTGCTCAATGATAGGACCCTCATCTAAGACCTCAGTGACATAGTGGCTCGTGGCCCCAATCAATTTAACACCTCGCTCAAAAGCTCGATGATAAGGCCTTGCACCAATAAAAGCAGGCAAGAAAGAATGGTGAATGTTAATCACGCGCTGTGGGTAACGTTTTACAAAATCTTCGCTTAAGATTTGCATGTAACGAGCAAGCACTATGAAATCGACTTGAAATTTATCAAATAATGCAAATTGTTCTGCTTCAGCTTCTTTCTTTTTATCTTTCTCAACTGGGATATGAAAAAAGGGAATGCCATAAAATTCAGCGAGTTTTTGTGCGTCTAAATGATTACTAATAATGAGGGGAATTTCACATTGAAGCTCGTTATTCTTATGGCGATGAAGCAAATCTGCCAAACAATGATCGTATTGCGACACCATAATCGCCATAAGAGGCTTGTCTTTGGAGAGCTTTAATTCCCATGTCATCTTATATGTTTTAGCGATATCCTGAAAAGCTTCCGCAAAAGAGGCTTCATCTAAAGAAAAGTCTTTTAGATCCCATTCAACCCGCATAAGGAAAAGACTATTTTCCGCATCTTGATGTTGGTCGGCATGCAAAATATTTGCATTATGTTGATATAAAAAATCTGCGATAGCTGCCACAATACCTTTAGTATCTGGGCAAGTAATTAATAGGGTCGCTGAATTTTTCATAGGATTATGTGTCAATTTTGAATAAAACGAATTATACATGGACAATCAGGAATAAAATAATAGGCTGTCCATATCAAAACCCCTAAAATATCAATCTATGACAGATAAAATCAATATTCTTTTAGCCAACCCTCGTGGCTTTTGTGCGGGTGTTGATCGTGCCATTCAAATCGTAGAAGAAGCTCTTATACAATATGGTAAGCCTATCTATGTGAGGCATGAAGTTGTGCATAATCAATATGTGATCAATGATTTAAAAACAAAGGGTGCTGTTTTTATTGAAGATCTGAATGATGTGCCGAAGGGTGCGCATGTGATTTTTAGTGCGCATGGCATTTCAAAAGCTATTCGTGAAGAAGCTAAGTTACGTGAGCTTATTCCTATCGATGCGACCTGCCCATTGGTTACCAAAGTCCATGTTGAAGTAAACAAAATGCTTAATCAAGGTATGGACATCGTTATGGTCGGACACAAAGGCCATCCTGAAGTGGAAGGCACGATGGGTCAAATCGAAAAACATCAGTCAAACCGTAAGATGTATTTAATCGAAACCGTTGAAGATATCAAAAGTTTGATTGTGGATCGTCCAGATAAACTTGCCTATGTGACTCAAACGACACTTTCAATTGACGATACGAAAATAATAATCGACACATTAAAAATAAAATACCCAAATATTCAGGGACCAAAAAGTGATGACATTTGTTATGCCACGCAAAATAGACAAGATGCAGTCAAGCAAATAAGTGGTCTTTGCGATCTTATTATTATTGTGGGCTCCAATAACAGCTCTAATTCAAATCGCCTTAAAGAGCTAGCTCTCAGAGAGGGGGTGGAATCCTATATGATCGATCATGAAGATTTACTTCAATCATCTTGGCTAATTAATAAAAAAAATATTGGTATTTCCGCTGGGGCTTCCGCACCTGAGATAAGTGTTAAAAATATTGTAAATAAAATTGAATCACTTACAAAAGCTTCTATCACTGAACTTCCAGGTATCGAAGAAAGTATTATTTTTAAATTGCCTAAGATTTAAATATGTCTTTCAAAAAACCCATTTCATCTCTTGTATTAATTTACACAGAAGATTTTAAAGTGCTTCTTATGGAGCGCGCTGACAAGAAAGCCTTCTGGCAATCCGTGACAGGAAGTTTGGAAGAAAATGAAACGCCAAGTGAGGCTGCAGCAAGAGAGGTGTTTGAAGAAACTGGGATTAATACAAATCAATATTCACTTGAGGACTGGCACTTATCTCACGTCTATGAAATTTATGCCCATTGGCGTTATCGTTATGCCCCTGATGTCACACACAATACAGAACATATTTTTGGTCTTAAAGTGCCAGCTGCGATACCTATTCAATTATCAGCAGACGAACATGTGCAATACCTATGGTTAGATTGGAAAGAAGCCATGGATAAAGTTTTCTCTTGGACTAATGTCGAAGCTATTAAAAAATTAGCCGAAATTCATCAACTAAAACTGTAAAATAGATGGTCTATGCAACTCGCTCAAATTAAATTTAATACGTTTGAATCTATCAGCGATGAAGATTGCCAACAAAGAATTATTGCAGCCAAAAACAAACTTGGTAAAAATTTAGTCATCTTAGGTCATCACTATCAGCATGAATCGGTTTATAGACATGCAGACTATACAGGTGACTCACTTAAACTTTCTCGTGTCGTTGAGTCACTTGACGCTAAATATATTGTATTTTTAGGCGTGCACTTCATGGCAGAAGTCGCCAATATTCTATCAAGGCCTGATCAGGTTACCATTCTCCCAGACTTAGCAGCGGGTTGCTCTATGGCAGACATGGCCAATTTAAGCAAAGTAGAAAGAAGTTACCGAGAGCTCTCAAAAGTACTTTCATTTGACGAAGTTGTCACTCCTGTCACTTATATTAATTCTGCAGCCGATCTTAAAGCTTTTTGTGGTGAACATGGAGGCATTGTTTGCACTTCAACGAATGCAACAAAAATTATTGAATGGTCATTTAAACAGCGGGAAAAAGTTTTATTTTTTCCAGATCAAAATTTGGGTCGTTGGAGTGGTCACAAAATGGGCATTCCTTTAGATGAGATGCCGGTTTGGGATCCAGATCTCCCACTTGGAGGACTCACTGAAGCAGAGATTAAAAAAGCTAAAATCTTTTTATGGAAAGGTCATTGTGCAGTTCATCAAATGTTTCGCCTTCAAAATATTGAGCGCTTTAGACAGGAGCATCCGGATGGTAAAGTAATCTCTCATCCTGAATGCCCTTTTGAAGTCTGTGCTCATTCAGATTATGTCGGTTCGACAGAATATATTTTAAAAACTGTCACAGAAGCTCCTAAAGGCTCTAAATGGTTAGTAGGTACTGAACTTAATTTAGTCAATCGTCTTGCAAATCAAATGAAAGCTGAAGATAAGCTTGTGCAATTTATGTCACATGTTATTTGTGAATGTTCAACCATGGCACGAATTGATCCTCAACATCTTGCGTGGTGTTTAGAAAATATTGTAAATAATGAGCCTGTCAATATCATTAAGGTGCCTGAAAATGAAGCGAAGTTAGCTAAACTTACTCTCGATCGTATGCTTCAGGTGTCATAAATGACGTCATGCACGATTTGTAATCTTGTTGAAGGTGAAATTATCTGGAGTGATGATAAACTTCGCGTAGTCCTCATAGACGATAAAGGTTACAGAGGTTATTGTCGTGTTGAATTCATTCATCATATAAAAGAAATGACGGATTTGGATGAGGCGCTGCAATTGAGAATCATGCGATGTGTATTTAAAGTAGAAGAAGCTTTAAGAAAAATCTTTCATCCTGAAAAAATTAACTTAGCAAGCTTAGGCAATAAAACACCCCATATTCACTGGCATGTCATCCCTCGTTTTAAAGAGGATTCGCACTTTCCAAATTCGCATTGGGGAGAAAAGCTACGAGAAGGTTTACATCAACCGATATCAACAGAAGAAAAAAAAGACCTGATTAAACTATTAAATCAATCCTTAAGCTAATAAGCGCGTTACTATTTTTCCTTGCTGAATGTGGCTTTCGATAATTTCATCAATATCTTGTTCATCTATAAAGCGATACCAAGTAGCTTCGGGATAAATGACAAGTAAAGGTCCCTCGCCACATCGATCAAAACATCCTGCTCGGTTAATTCTCACTTTAGATTCGCCATTTAAATCAAACGATTTAATTTTTGATTTCATGTACATGAACATATTTTCAGCTCCTTTGTCAGAGCAACACGCTTCGCCATCCTCGCGCTGATTTAGACAAAAGAAAATATGATGTTTGTAATAATTCATTTATTGGGATGACAAGGTGTCGTCTTTCGTAAAAGTCCATGTTCTTGTAATGCTCAAAATATCTACTTCCTTTCTAATATCTTCAGGAAATGTAGCATAGGGAGCACCTAATTCCACAATCTTTTTTGCCGCGTCATCTAGTATTTTAAATCCTGAACTTTGATTAATCTCAATATTATCAATTCTTCCATCAGGCCTTAAAGAAACAGTCATCCTAAGTTGGCCTGAAAATTTTTTTTCGCGTGCTTCCTCTGGATAATTCATATTACCCAAAGTCTCTACTTTTTGCCTCCATGCTTCTGCATAAAGCGCATATTTATATTCTTTGGTGCGAGCACCAATATATTTTCGTCTAGGTTGTTTCTCAAAATTAGAGATTTGATTTGAAAGAGCGGCGTCTGATGCACTAATTTCACTTGCACTTGCCAGGATCTCTTCTTTACTTATCGATTTATTAATCACTTTTGATTCTTTAGGCTGCTGCACTGCTTTAGGCTCATTCAATACTTGCGCATCTTTTTTTACAATCTTTTCTTGTGATAAGCTTGAAGCCTTACCAACCGCTGACTGATCACCACGATTATTTAATTGAAATGTATTTTTATTTTCAGTGATCATGGGTAGTGGTGTTTTTTTATGGGCATCTTTTTCTGTATTACCCCCCTTATTTGAATTGCTTTGCGCTAAAACGTCTGCATCTTCTTGGTGATTGTCTTTAGAGTTTGTTAGAACTACTTCAATCTGCGAGAGTTGGTTCTTGAACGGTTTAATAGGTTTAAAATGTATGAGCTGGATGGCTAGAAAATGCAGCACAAAGGATAAGAGAATTGAAAGCTTAAGAATATTATTCTTGTATATGCTTTCATCCATAGTCATAAATTAAACTAATCCCTTTAGTAAGGTTTGATGAATGCCATTGAAACTGCCGTTACTCATGACGAGAATATGATCGCCTGATTTTATCTCTTTTAAAATAGCATCTACAAAAATTTTCATATCATGCCCTACGAATGATTTATTTTTTATAGGAGCCAAAGCCTCTTCAGCATTCCAAGTTAATTTTTCACCATAACAAAATACTTGATCTGCATCTTTTAGACTTTCAGGCAGTGCACTTTTCATTGTGCCTAATTTCATTGTATTAGATCTTGGCTCCAAGACTGCTATGATTCTTGCTTTCCCTACTTTAGCTCTTAATCCTGCAAGCGTTGTTGATATCGCTGCTGGATGATGCGCAAAATCATCATATATTGTAATACCGTTTTTTATACCAATACATTCCATTCTACGTTTTACATTTTTAAATGTTTGCAAAGCCTCTATCGCATCTTCTAGTGTCACACCAACATGGTGCGATGCCGCAATCGCAGCTAATGCATTCATACGATTATGATGACCTAGAAGGTCCCATGATAAAGTGCCAACCAATTTACCAAGATTTAAGACTTCAAAAGATTGATCTTGATTGACCTTGCCAATGGATAAGCCTTGTGGACTTCCAATATAAGCTTTTTCAGACCAACAACCTTTACCTATGACTCTTTTTAAACTATCTTCTTCATCATTAATAATCACACGTCCGATACTGGGCACCATACGCACCATATGATGAAATTGCGTTTCAATCGCATGAAGGTCTGGAAAAATGTCTGCGTGATCATACTCAAGATTATTAAGTATCGCAGTCTTCGGATGGTAATGAACAAACTTAGAGCGTTTATCAAAAAAAGCTGTGTCATATTCATCTGCTTCAATCACAAAGAAAGGTGAAGTTTCATTCGAGTCATTTTTTTGTGGCAAACGTGCTGAAACATCAAAGTTGAGTGGCACACCACCAATAAGAAATCCGGGCGCATAACCATTAAATTCTAAAATCCATGCAAGCATGGATGATGTTGTCGTTTTGCCATGTGTCCCTGCAACTGCAAGCACCCATTTATCTTTTAAAATGGCTTCGTAAAGCCATTGCGGTCCTGATATATATGGCAAGCCTCGATTCATAATTTCTTCCATCAGAGGATTGCCACGAGACACCACATTACCAATTACATAAAGATCTGGCTTGAGTTCAGTTTGTTTTTTATCAAAACCTTCGATAAGTTCAATACCGACACTTTGTAATTGGGTACTCATAGGTGGGTATACATTCGTATCGCAACCCGTCACGCGATAACCTGAAGCTTTGGCTAAGGAAGCCACGCCACCCATAAATGTTCCACAAATGCCTAAGATATGAATATGCATTTTTATTTTCTTATAAATTAGGTGCTAACCATTTTTTTAAGAATTCAACTGATACATCTCGACGCTTAGCCATATCTTTTAATTGATCATCCCCAATTTTGTCGACACTAAAGTAATGCGCCTCTGGATGTGCAAAATAAAAACCTGACACGGAAGCTGCAGGTGACATTGCAAACGAATCGGTCAGATGCATATCAATTTCATCTAATCTTAAGTGTGTAAAAATATCTTTTTTAACTGTGTGGTCTGGGCATGCGGGATATCCAGGTGCAGGTCGAATACCTTGATAAGCTTCTTTAATGAGGGCTTCTTTATCTATATTTTCATCTATCACATAACCCCACAAATCTTTTCTAACACGCTCATGCATATATTCTGCAAAGGCTTCAGCTAAACGGTCAGCTAATGATTTAAACATGATGCTACTGTAATCATCATTTTTATCTTTAAATTCTTTTTCATATTTTTCCATGCCTAACCCGCTCGTCACTGCAAAGATCCCGATGTAATCTTTTATACCTGAGGATTTAGGCGCAATAAAATCCGATAAGCACTGATTGGGCTTTTGTACATTATCTACTGTGGGTTTTTCAGATTGCTGTCTTAAGCCATAGTATGTAAATAAAGTTTTAGTGCGTGACTCATCTTCATAAATTTCGATATCATCATCGACACTATTCGCTGGATAAAAAGCTACCACACCATTAGCCACGAGCGCTCGGTTATTGATAAGTTTTGTGAGCATAGTTTGTGCTTCATTGAAAACTTGTGTCGCACTTTTCCCCACAATAGGATCATTTAATATCGCTGGATAAAAGCCAACCAAATCCCAGGTTTGAAAGAATGGACTCCAATCGATATAGGGAGCGATTAAGCTTAAATCAATATTTTTAAATACACGTTTACCTATAAATTTTGGGGCCTTAGGTGTATACGTTTTATCAAATTGAAGTTTTGATTTATTGAGCCTTGCTGCTTCAAGCGATAATAATTTAACGCCTTTTTTATTGGCATGCTGATCTCTTGCACGCGCATAATCTTTTTCAATATCAAGAATATATTGATCTTTTTGTTCAGGTGTTAAAAGAGATTGCATAACAGCCACAGATCTCGATGCATCAGGCACATAAATCACGGGTCCATCATAATGCGGCGCAATTTTAACGGCTGTATGCGCACGTGAGGTTGTCGCACCGCCAATCAGAAGAGGTGTTTTTAATCCTCTAAAGTGAGGGTCACGCTGCATTTCTTTTGCAACGTGTGTCATTTCTTCTAATGATGGTGTAATGAGTCCTGACAAACCAATAATATCGACATTCTCTTTTTTAGCCATTTCTAAAATTTCAGAGCATGGCACCATCACGCCCATATTAATAACTTCAAAGTTATTGCATTGCAAGACAACTGACACAATATTTTTACCAATGTCATGGACATCACCTTTGACTGTGGCAATAAGCATCTTGCCTTTAGGTTTTGAGACGACACCGGTTCTTTTTTCTTCTAATTTTTTTTCTTCTTCGATAAAAGGAACAAGATGTGCTACAGCTTGCTTCATCACGCGCGCTGATTTCACCACCTGAGGTAAAAACATTTTGCCTTGTGCAAACAAATCACCCACAACATTCATACCATCCATCAAGGGACCTTCAATCACATGAATCGGTCGCCCATTTTTTTGCATGGCTTCCAACCTTGCTTCTTCAGTATCTTCTACAATGAAATCTGTAATTCCATGGACCAACGCATATGCAAGTCTTTTATTGACAGTAATTGGCTCTGTCTCTGTGCCTCTCCAATTAAGTGTTTGAACTTCTTTTTTACTTCCTTTTAAAGTCCCTGCAATTTCGATCATTCTTTCTGTGGCATCAATTCTTCGATTAAGCACAACGTCTTCGACACGCTCTTTAAGTTCAGGATCAAGATCATCATAGACACCCATCATGCCTGCATTGACAATCCCCATCGATAATCCAGCTTTGATCGCGTGATATAAAAAAACCGTGTGAATCGCTTCGCGAGCTGCATCATTCCCTCTAAAACTGAAACTGACGTTGGATACACCGCCTGAAATTTTTGCATGAGGGAGATTTTCTTTAATCCATCTTGTGGCATTAATAAAATCTACTGCGTAATTATTGTGTTCTTCGATACCTGTTGCGATCGCAAAAATATTGGGGTCAAAAATAATATCTTCGGGCGGAAAATGTATTTTTGAAATTAATAAGTCATAAGCGCGTTTACAAATTTCTGTTTTTCTTTCGAATGTGTCCGCTTGTCCTTTTTCATCAAAAGCCATCACGATCACTGCTGTACCATATCGTCGACATAATGTGGCTTGGCGAATAAATTCAGCTTCACCTTCTTTTAACGAAATTGAATTTACAATCGCTTTGCCTTGAACACATTGAAGACCTGCTTCAATGACATCCCATTTCGATGAATCAATCATGATGGGAATACGCGCAATATCTGGTTCGGATGCGACGAGATTTAAGAAATGCTTCATGGCTTTTACAGCATCAAGCATACCTTCATCCATATTGATATCAATAATTTGCGCTCCATTTTCAACTTGCTGGCGCGCTACTGATAAAGCTTCGTCATATTTTTCGTTAATGATTAAATTTGCAAATGCTTTTGAACCTGTCACATTGGTTCGCTCACCCACATTCACAAATAATGAATCGTCTTTAATTAAAAAGGATTCGAGGCCTGAAAGTCTTGTCACTGTT
>Ga0207909_1000407_pt1 | contig 14804 bp, 16 predicted proteins | sample LakMenEpi05May10_FD_150672 | JGI IMG/M metagenome (GOLD analysis project Ga0207909, IMG submission 150672) | Freshwater microbial communities from Lake Mendota, WI - 05MAY2010 deep hole epilimnion (SPAdes) | ecosystem: Environmental > Aquatic > Freshwater > Lake > Epilimnion/Euphotic zone ...
AGAGAGGAACACTGTCCGTGAGCCTACTTTTTTAAAGTTAATTTAAGAGCTTAATGATTTTTTTATTTGGACTTTGTAAAGTTTTAAGTAAAGTTTGAATCTTGCTTAAGTTCTATTAAAAACTAAATCTATATATAATTGAGTAAGTTTAATAATTTTTTTATAGTAGATAGCCTTAGGAAACAAAAATATTGGGCCTAGCTAAGTTTGAAGGATTGACTAAAATCGTGCCAGCCGTCGCGGTTAGACGAAGAATCCATATAGAATGAATGTTTACATTAGTTAACGTTCAATTTTTGAAGTTTTTCTAGCTTTTTTGTTGGGTGAAATCAGTATAAGAAGCTCTTTCCTCTTTAAAAATTAGTAGGAACTAAAAAACTTTGATTTAAAACCAGGATTAGATACCCTGTTATTCTCAGTTATTCTTAAACAGGGTAGTAAAAGTTGTTCTTCAAACCCAAAGATTTTGGCGGCACTTTATCCAAATAGAGGAGCTTGTCCCTTAATCGATAGTCCTCGTTTTATCTTTCCTTCATTTGTAAAGCTTGTATACCGCCGTTGTCAGATTACTTTTAGAGAATGTTTTCAAGTTAAAAGACTTTATAACTTCAGGTCAAGGTGCAGTTTATATGGGGGTGGAGGTGAGCTACAGTTTTCTTTAGAAAATACGGATTCTAAGCTTTGAAGCTAGCTGAAGGTGGATTTACTAGTAAAGTAATTTAAGTAAAATTACTTGAATAAGGCAATAAAGTGTGTACATATCGCCCGTCACTCTCTCCTTAAGGAGAGATAAGTCGTAACAAAGTAGATGTACTGGAAAGTGTATCTAGAACGAGATAGAGAGCTTGATTAGTTAAGCAACTTGTTTACATCGAGTGGATATTTGTGCGAGTCAAATTCTGTTTAAATTTCTTCTTAAAATTTTCAAGTAAAAGAATCATCTTTATTTAGTTCTGTAAGAGTATTTGTTAAAGAATCTACTTATTTATTTATAATTTAGTGTACTGTAAAGGAATGATGAAATAAAAGCCTTTTGGAAAAAAGAAGATCTAAGATATCGTACCTTGTGTATCAGGGTTAAGTAAAATTTTCTTTTATAAGTACCTCCCGAATTTGAGCGAGTTACATTTTAGAGCTTGTAAGTGTAGCAAAACTTTTTGAAACTATAATGTGGGGTGAAATGCCAGTCGAGCTCTTTTATCTGGTTTCTTAAAAAACGAATTAAATTCGGTTAAGGATTTGTTTGCTTTGTTGTGTAACTGAGAAAATAAGACTTAGCTAAATCTTAGGGGGATGAGCTCATAAGATAATAATAGTATATTTATAATTAAGAGTTAGATGATTTTAAGCTTAAAAATGGCTTTATTTAATAAGTTTTTTATAATTTACATCGAAGTTTACAATATTTTTTGAAAATTACTAGTTTTATTAAGATGATTAAGTTAATTTAAACCTTAAAGAAATATTGCTTAAATTAGTAGAGTTTACTGTTTTAATTTAATTCAAGTTTAGGTTAAATTCTAAAGTAGTATAAATATTTCAAAGGAACTCGGCAAATAAATTTTCCGCATGTTTATCAAAAACATCTCTTTTTGAATAAATAAAAAGTACCGCCTGCTCAATGCATTTTGTAAATGGCCGCAGTATTTTGACTGTGCTAAGGTAGCATAATCATTAGTCTTTTAATTGAAGGCTGGTATGAATGGTGAGACGAGAAAATAGCTGTCTCTGAAATAGATTTTGAATTTTATTTTTAAGTGAAAAAGCTTAAATGCGTTTGGGGGACGATCAGACCCTCTGGAGCTTTATTTATCCTCTTGTTTACACTTATTTAAGATTATGAAATAGTCGGGTAAATTTTGTTGGGGCGACAGGAAGATTAAAATAACACTTCTTTTTTAAAACGCTTTTAAGCGAAATATTGATCCTTAGGGAGAGATTAAAAGATTAAGTTACCCTAGGGATAACAGCGTAATCTTTTTGGAGAGTTCTAATCGATAAAAAGGTTTGCGACCTCGATGTTGGATTAAGAAATTGGCAAGGTGCAGAAGTTTTGTTGGAAAGTCTGTTCGACTTTTAATTTCTTACATGATCTGAGTTCAAACCGGCGTAAGCCAGGTTGGTTTCTATCCTCAAATTTTAGTATACTTTCTTAGTACGAAAGGATCAGAAAGTGAGAATTCATTCTCTATGTGGGAATAAAAATAACATGAAGACAGTTCGTCAGTTTGACAGAAAATGTATTAGATTTAGGATCTACTTATGTGGGTGGTAATCCCATGGCTGATTAAAATGTTTCAGTTTGTTATATTTTTAGTCTTAGTAATTTTTGTTCTGGTAGGGGTAGCTTTTTTTACATTATTTGAACGTAAGCTTCTTGGGTACATTCAGTTGCGAAAAGGACCTAACAAGGTTGGTTTAGGGGGCATCCTTCAACCTTTCTCAGATGCTGTGAAGCTTTTCTCTAAGGAGCACGTGCCTCCCTCTCTCTCCAACTATGTTCCTTACTTGGGAGCTCCTAGATTTAGATTGGGACTCTCGTTATTGGTGTGAGTATGCGTGCCCTCTGCGTTTAATTTAATTTCGTTCAATAAGAGAGTAGTATTCTTTCTCTGTTGTGTAGGAATGGGGGTTTACGGGCTTTTAGCCGCTGGGTGGAGTTCAAATTCTAAGTATTCTTTATTTGGTGCATTACGGGGCGTAGCCCAAACTATTTCTTATGAGGTAAGTTTAGTACTCGTCCTATTGACTCCCCTCATTTTAACTCTAGGGTATGAATGAGGATCTTTTTTCATCTTTCAAGAAGGGGAATGATTTTTAATTCTTTTTCCTTTAAGAGCTTTGATTTGACTAGTTTCCTGTTTAGCCGAGACTAACCGTACCCCCTTTGATTTCGCCGAGGGTGAGAGAGAATTAGTTTCGGGTTACAATACAGAGTATAGAAGAGGGGGGTTTGCTTTAATTATATTAGCAGAGTATGCTAGAATTTTGCTTATATCATTTTTGTTTGGAGTCATTTTTATAGGGGGTGGATTTACAGGATACTTTATTTTTATTTTTTTGGGGGTGGCGTTTATCTTTGTTTGGGTTCGGGGGACTCTCCCTCGATTCCGTTATGATAAGCTTATATTTTTAGCTTGGAAGTGTTTTCTCCCCTTTTCTTTAAGATATCTAATTTTGGTTGGAGGCTTACTTGGGGTAGTGTCTTAGAGGTAAAGAATGTTAAAAGATTTAAACTTTTATAACTTGTTTTCAAAACAAGTACCTTAAGTTAGGTTAAACAATCTTTAACTAGTAAGCTGGTCTCATATCTTTAGAAATAGGGGGGCTAAGATGAAATAACTAAAATAAATAACTGTGAAGATTTGTCCAATAAGAACGTAAGGATCTTCTACTGGTTTAGCCCCAATTCAAGTTAAAATAAAGACGGTCCCCACCATTCTTCAAAAGATGATTTTGTTAATCGGGTAAAAAGAGAGTCCTCGTAAGTCTCTTTTATGTCAGGCAGGTAAAATGGCCAAGATTAAAATAGATATTAAAAGGGCTACAACTCCCCCTAACTTGTTTGGGATTGATCGAAGAATAGCATACGCAAATAGGAAGTACCATTCTGGTTGGATGTGAACTGGTGTTACTAGCGGGTTGGCGGGGTTAAAGTTCTCTGGGTCTCCCAGAAGATTAGGATTAAGAAGGGTGAGGGTAATCAGTGTGGCTAAGAGAATTAAGAACCCTACAAGATCCTTGATCGTAAAATAAGGGTGAAATGGAATTTTCTCTCTATCTCTCTTTATTCCTAACGGATTATTTGAGCCATTTTGGTGAAGAAAAAGAAGATGAACTATAACTGCAGCTAGGATTAAAAAGGGGATAAGGAAATGAAAGGTGAAGAAACGATTTAATGTGGCATTATCTACGGCGAACCCCCCTCATACTCACTGTACAATTAAATCCCCTACATAAGGAATTGCTGAGAGAAGATTAGTAATCACAGTGGCCCCCCAAAAAGATATCTGTCCTCAGGGGAGAACATATCCTATAAAAGCAGCCCCCATAGTTAAAAGTATTAAGAGAATCCCAGATATTCATGTAAGAGTATATAAGAAAGAGCCGTAGTATATTCCTCGTCCTACATGTAAATATAGGCAGATAAAAAAGAATGATGCTCCATTAGCGTGAATGGTTCGAAGAAGTCATCCGTAGTTTACATCTCGAATAATGTGAATAACTCTTGAAAACGCTAAATCAATATGGGGGGTATAGTGTATCGCGAGGAATAGACCAGTGGCAATTTGGGTAATTAGACAAAGGCCTAGCAGAGATCCGAAGTTCCATCAGGCTGAAATGTTTGACGGAGCTGGGAGGTCAATAACGGCGTTGTTCATGATTTTAATAAGGGGGTGGGTTGTTCGTAGCGTTGCCATTAAGAGGAGCGTAGGGAAGAAGAGTTAGTTTTTCTAATGAAAATAACAGTAATAAGTGTGAGAAAAAGGTAAAGAACAAGAAATATAGTAACGGACCCTAGATCTCTAGAGTAAAATAAATCTAACCAAGAAAGGTTTTCAGTATCATTAGAAAGAGGCGAAAATGCGTTTCTTTTGGATGTTCAGGTTTCTAGGTTAAGTCTAATAAAAAGTGTAAATAGTGTTGATAAAGTAATTACTATCAGTATCTTCTTAACACCGAATGTGACTTGATTCTCATTTGGCGCCAAGAGGGAGATATAGATGAAAATTACTAGAAGGCCTCCCAGAAGAATTAAAATTAAGATATAGGATAGTCAAGTTCTGATTCTAAATAGAGCTATTCCTGCTGCTATAGTGATTGTAAGGACAAGGATAATTAGCCCCATTATTAAAGGGTGGTTGGCTATGGGAAAAATAAAGACTAGAAGTCTTCTGAAAAAAAAGAGGAGGGGTTCTATAATAATTTCAAAAAGTAGTTTAATTAGAATCGGAGCTTTGGGAGCTTCAGGTGTAGGTCTCTATCTTTTTGAAGTCTTAAGACTGACGTCAATTTTGGTTTACAAGACCAGGGTTTTAATTAAACTATTAAGACAGTGAGTCAATTTATGTTGTTTTTTCTAAGTCCGTTTGTTTTGATTCTTGCGGTGTTTGGTGGGATTTTCCTTTTAAGTTTTATTTCTAAACGTAAACATCTTTTGTCTACTTTGTTAAGTTTAGAAGGTTTGATACTTTCACTTTTTATTTTATTTTATTTCATTTCTTCTTCTTTCATACCAATCAGAAATTTTACCTTACTCTTCTTAACTTTAACCGCTTGCGAGGGTGCTCTTGGTTTATCTTTATTAGTTTCTTTAGTTCGTACTCACGGAGGGGATCACTTTAATTCCTTGAATTTTCTTCAGTGTTAATGTTAAAATTCTTGTTTATCGCGGTCAGTCTATTTAGTTTAACGGGGCATTGGGGGGTTCTAATCTCTTTTTTATTGGTAATCTCTTTTGTGTGGGGGCTGTCGATAGAAAATTTTAATTTAGGGATTGTAGGCCTAGCACAATTAGATTTGCTTTCTTATCTATTAGGATTTTTATCAGTTTGGATTACGGCTCTAATGTTGATAATAAGATTAAGAGTAAAGGTAAGTAAGAATTTTCCGGCAGTTTTCTCCGGCTTGAGAGTTGGGATACTTTTTTTCCTCTTGATAAGTTTTGGTACTTCTGATCTTATTATTTTCTATATTTCTTTTGAGGCTACTCTCATTCCTATTTTTCTTTTAGTGATAGGGTGGGGGTACCAACCTGAGCGGGTTTCGGCTTCCTTATATCTTTTATTTTATACTTTAGCAGCTTCTTTACCTTTACTTTTAAGAATTTTATGAGTGGGTAGAGAGGAAATAAGTCTAGACTATACGTTTTTTTGAAAAGCTCGGAGAACTAGAGTTCTGTTATTTTGAGGCATGGTACTGGCTTTTTTAGTAAAATTACCGGTATATTTTGGTCATGTCTGGCTTCCTAAGGCTCATGTAGAAGCCCCGGTCGCAGGGTCTATAATTCTAGCGGGGGTTCTTCTAAAATTAGGGGGCTATGGCCTGGTTCGAGTACTTCCTTATTTGGAATCTAAATTGAGAGAGTCTTCAAGTTTATTGATAAGAGTTAGAGTAGTAGGGGGTGTACTGGCCTCATTAATTTGTATCCGACAGACTGATTGTAAGTCTTTGGTAGCTTATTCTTCAGTGGCCCATATAGCTTTAGTGTTGCTAGGGGTTGTTACCAACACCTTTCTAGGAGTTGCGGGGGCGGTAGTCATTATAATTTCACATGGTCTTTGTTCTTCAGGTTTATTCAGACTCGTTGGGATAATCTATGAGCGGTTAGGAACACGTAGTCTTGTTCTAATTCGTGGGCTTATTTCTATAGCCCCTATTTCTTCCATATGATGATTTTTGTTTAGAGTAAGAAATATGGCTGCTCCTCCTACCCCTAATCTCCTAGGGGAAATTTATCTGTTTATTGTATCTCTAGGGTGGTGGAGAGGAACTGTGCTTTTAGTAGGACTTTTATCTTTTATGGCTGGGGCTTATAATTTGTATCTTTTTATTACTACACAGCACGGAGGAGAAATTAGTTCACTAAGTTTGATGAGAGATTTTTCTTTTCGGGAGCATATTGTTCTCTTTTTTCATATAGGACCATTTATCCTTCTTTTTCCTTTCTTATCTCATTTTTTCAGTTGTAATTGTAGTTTAAAGAAAACTTAGGTTTGTGGAGCCTGAAATGTACTATTGTACTAATTATCGTGGATAAGTTTCTTTACCAAAAAATTTCTTTTGCCTTGATAAACGTGATGGTCTTGGTTGGGGTTAGAGGGTTGATATTTCTTTCCCTTGATTCTTCTATTTTTATTGAGTGAAGTTTTGGGGGAGGGTCTATTAACTTCAGTTTAACACTATTAATAGATTGGGTAAGATGTTCTTTCTTAGCTGTGGTCTTGTGTATTTCTTCTAATGTAGTTTGGTACAGAAAGAGCTATATAGGAGGTGACGGGGATGCTAACCGGTTTATTCTTTTGGTTTTAGGGTTTGTAGTTTCGATAGTAATTCTGATTATTAGTCCTAACATCTTTAGAATCTTATTAGGGTGGGATGGCTTAGGTTTGATTTCTTACTGTTTAGTAATTTACTATCCTTCAAAAAAGTCTAACAGAGCAGGGATAATCACTGTTCTATCAAACCGTGTGGGGGACGTATGTGTGTTACTTTCAATCGCTTGATTTGTTGTTCTTGGAGATTTTAATTTTTCTACGTGGTCTTTGGGGGGAGATTTGATTTCCCTGACAATTTTATCTTTTTTAGTTATAGTAGCAGCCCTGACTAAGAGTGCGCAGATTCCTTTTTCTGCCTGGCTTCCTGCGGCAATAGCAGCTCCAACCCCAGTATCAGCTCTAGTTCACTCATCTACGTTAGTCACCGCAGGGGTGTATCTTCTTATCCGGTTTTCTTTTTTACTGGGTGAATTAGGATCCAGAGTCTTAATGTTTATCTCTATAATAACTATATTTATATCAGGGGTAGTTGCTATTTTCGAGTGTGATTTAAAGAAGATTATTGCTTTATCTACATTGAGACAATTAGGAATAATAATATTTGCTATTTCTTTAGGTCTTTATCAAGTAGCTTTTTTCCATTTGCTAAGCCATGCATTGTTTAAAGCTTTACTTTTTCTTTGTGCAGGGATCTTAATTCATGGGGTAGGGAGAACTCAGGATGTGCGTTATTTCGGGGGGCTAGTAAAAAATTTCCCTTTAGTAAGCGTTTGCATAAATTTAGCTAATTTTTCTTTGTGCGGTATTCCTTTTATATCAGGTTTCTATTCTAAGGACTTAATTGTTGAGTTGGCCTGCCAGGATTCGTGGGGGATGGGTATTCTATTTCTAATGTTTGTGTGTTTAGGGTTAACAGTATTATATTCTGTGCGGTTATCTTTTTTAGCCTTTATTAGTACTCCTGGGCACGGTTCTTTTTGCTCAGTATGTGAGCAAGACTTTACTTTATTACGTCCAGTTGCTACTCTAACTTTCATCTCTTTACTATCTGGACCTTCTTTGAGCTTATTGAGTTTTTCTTACCCGATTTTGATTTTTCTTCCGTGGGTTATAAAGATGGGGGCTTTGGTGGTGATTAGCGCCTCAGTGGTTCTTTCAGTCGGCGCCCTAGGTATTATTAGAATGGGTCTATTATCTAGAACCTTCTTATCAACTTTTAGAGGGCTTATGTGGTTTATGCCGTGGTTGTCTGGGCAGGGGGTTCTATTATCTAGAATGAAAAAGGCAGACAGAATTTTGAAGATTTTAGATCAGGGCTGACTAGAATTTTACTTAGGGAAGGTAACTGAGAGCTCTCCTAAAAAGTTTAACACAATCAGTTTGGGATTTCAGCGTAATGCTTTAAAGTTACATTTTTCCATTTTCCTTGTGTGGTTACTTCTAATCTTAATTTATTTGATTTGTTTTTGTAGCTTAAGATAAAGCACAGTGCTGAAGACGCTGGGATAATCAGAGATTCAAAAGCAGCTATTAGAACTAAAGTTCATTTTTACAATGAAAATGTAAAGTAATTTGCTTATACTATAATTGCAGAAATACAAACGGAATTAAACCGCTTCGGAGTAGAGTTAGCAGCTCTCTCCTTACCTTTACTTCCTTAGTCGGGGTCTTTACCCTAAGTCCCATTAACAGTGAGATGCTGCTAATTTTAGCTTCAACTAAAAAGACTGGATCTTTTAAGATCAACTTTTAGGCCGAAACTAACTGTAAACTTTACTTCAGACTTTGAGGAAGACCCTGAGGTACCTTTTGAATGCAAATCAAATATTATAATTAACTACATCCCCTTTAAGAAGCTCATTCTAGACCTCCTTCCTTTCACTCGTGGAACAGACCTCCCATCAGAATCAGCAAAAATAAGAAGAAAATAAGGGTTCAGTGAGAACTTAAAGTGGTTGAAACTCTTTGAATAGCAGGTAGAACTATGACAATTTCTACATCAAAGATAAGAAAAATAATGGTGATTAAGAAGAAACGAAGTGAGAAAGGGATCCGCTGGGTTGAATTTCTGTCAAAGCCACACTCAAAAGGAGACGACTTTTCTCGATTAAGTTTAGATTTTTTTCTGAGGGCTAATGAGATAAAGAGAATGACCGAAGTAATAAGTATAATCAGGGGGGTAAATAAAATAAGTTGAAAGATTATCTTTTCCATAAAATGGGCCTTTTGATTGGAAGTCAAATATACTTTCTATACTAAAAAGATTAGTTTCCTCATCAATAAATCGAAATAAAAAGAAACAGTCATACAACATCAACAAAATGCCAGTACCATGCTGCTGCTTCAAATCCAAAGTGGTGGGACTCAGAAAAATGAAAGTTAATGTGACGGAGAAGGCAGATCAGAAGAAACGAAGTTCCGATAATAACATGAAGGCCATGGAATCCTGTGGCCACAAAAAATGTTGTCCCATAAACTGCGTCGGCAATAGAAAAGGGGGCCTCAAAATACTCTAATGCCTGAAGGGATGTAAAATAAAGTCCGAGGATTACAGTAGCGCTAAGTCCTTGAGTCCCCTGAGTAAAGTTATTTTCTATAAGTGCGTGGTGGGCTCAAGTTACAGTCACCCCTGAAGCTAAAAGGATAGCAGTGTTAAGGAGTGGAATTTGAAAGGGGTTAAAGGGCTTGATTCCTATTGGAGGTCAGGCTCTTCCTAACTCCACTGCAGGTGCTAGGCTTCTATGAAAAAACGCTCAGAAAAAGGAGACGAAAAAGAGAACTTCAGATGCAATAAACAGAATTATTCCTCATCGGAGTCCAACCCCTACCAGAGATGTATGAAGACCTTGAAAAGTTCCTTCTCGAATAACATCTCGTCATCATTGGATCATGACCAACGAAGTTGAAATTAATCCTAGAACAGCCAAGTCTATATTAAATGTATGGAATCATTTGGCTAAGCCTCTAACCAGTGTTATTACGCTAAAAGCTCTTAAAAGTGGTCATGGACTTTTGTCTACAAGATGGAAGGGGTGGTTGCTGAAATTTGACATTAAACTACCTCTCTAGAATAAAGGGTAGCTAAAACTGCAAATACATAGGATTGAATAACTGCTACAGCTCTTTCGAGGGTGAGTAAAAGAATCTGAGTTACTAGAAGTACTCTTAAGAGGGAAAAAGTTATAGAGGGGCCTTGGTTTCCCAAGAGAACTAGTAAAAGATGTCCTGCAATCATATTAGCAGCTAAACGAACTGCTAGTGTCCCAGGCCGAATTACATTACTGACAGTTTCAATCAGAACTATGAAGGGTATAAGAACCCCTGGAGTACCCAGAGGTACTAAGTGGGCTAGCATATGAAGGGTGTGGTTAAATCATCCGTAAAGTATAAAGGATAGTCATAAGGGGAAAGCTAAAGCTAGAGTTATTGCAAGGTGGCTAGAGGCGGTAAACACATAGGGGGCTAATCCCATTAAGTTATTAAACAAAATAAACAAGAATAGGGAAATAAAAATTAGGGTATGGCCCTGTGAGCTCGCTATCCCAACTAGAGTTTTAAATTCTATATGGAGTTGGGAGGTAACAAGACTAATTAACTTCCCACTTCGATTTCTTCTCACTCAGAAAGTTCAAGGTAGGATAAAAAGGCCAACAAAGATGGCTATCCAGTTTATTGGGAGTCTAAGGGTTGCTGAGGGGTCAAAAATAGAGAATAGGTTAGCTATCATTTTCATTCTAAGGTTCCAGGAAAATATCTTTGTTCTTCACTCTGTTGGGAAACTTCGTAATTAGGCCAAAAAAAGTAGACAGAAGAAAGGTAAATTGTGAAGGTAAGGGTAAAAAGAATAAAAAGAATAATTCAGTTTATAGGTCAGATTTGGGGCACAGAAAGATGCTTTACAGCAATTTAGGCATGACAAGCCTAGGTTATAAATTAACTAATCTTTCGTTATCCTCTCATCAGGACTAGGCGTAAACTAGTATCTTTAAGCTTAAGAGGCTTTTGCTTACTTTAAGCTACCTGATGAAAAAGACTTAACTCAGTTTAAGAAGTCTCTAGGGTTAATTGCCTCTACTCTAATGGGTATAAAGCTATGATTTGCTCCGCAGATTTCGGAGCATTGTCCGTAGAAAATTCCTGGCCGATTAAAGAAAACGTTAAGTTGGTTAAGGCGGCCAGGAACAGCGTCGGCCTTGATTCCGAGGCTAGGAATAGTTCAAGAATGAATAACGTCTGCAGCGGTTACTAAGAGTCGGATCTGAGTGAGATAGGGAAGAATAACACGGTTATCAACTTCTAAAAGTCGAAATTCACCTTCAGTCAGAGAGTTTGCGGGGGTCATATAAGAGTCAAACTCAATGTCATTAAAATCGGAATATTCATAGCTTCAGTATCATTGGTGGCCCACTGTCTTTAGAGTAATTCTCGGCTCAGTTGTTTCGTCAATAAGGTAGAGAAGACGTAGAGAAGGGAGGGCTAAGATAATTAAAATTACTGCTGGGAGGACAGTCCAAATGATTTCAATTATCTGGCCGTCTAGGAGGTAGCGATTAACAAATTTATTTGTAACTAGACTAAGCATAAAGTACCCTACTAGGGTAGTAATTAAGATTAGAATGAGAAGGGCGTGGTCGTGGAAGAAGATAAGTTGTTCTATCAGAGGGGACGCTCTATTTTGAAATCCAATTTGTGCTCATGTTGCCATTTTCTAATAGAAAGATTTTCGCTATCATATTCAGAGCTTAAATCTGATGCACTTCTCTGCCATACTAGAATTGCGAGATATAAACTAATTCATTGTAGCTATGCTCCGCAGGTGGGAAAGAATGCTGCCATTCAATGGAGGTGGATAAATGAGTAGCAAATAGAGCAGGCCGTAGTCTAATAAGAGATTCCCAAATAATAAAAATAAAGCCTAATGTTGCTACAAAAGAGATTATAGAGCCCACTGACGATACTACATTTCATGCCAGGTAGGCATCAGGGTAGTCAGAATATCGTCGAGGTATACCAGCTAATCCTAAAAAATGCTGAGGGAAGAAGGTGAGATTAACCCCAAGAAATATTGTGAAGAAATGGATTTTAAGTCATTGGGCATGAAGAGTAAGTCCTGTAAATAGTGGATATCAGTGGGCCACTCCTGCAAAAATTGCGAAAACTGCCCCTATAGATAGAACATAGTGAAAGTGAGCAACAACATAGTAGGTATCGTGAAGGATAATATCGATTCTCGAATTAGCTAAAACAACTCCCGTTAGGCCTCCTACTGTAAACAAGAAAACAAATCCTGCCGCTCATAATAAAGAGGGGGTAAACACTAATTGAGTACCATGAAGAGTCCCCAGTCAACTAAAGATTTTAATACCTGTAGGTACTGCGATAATTATAGTAGCGGCAGTAAAGTAAGCTCGAGTATCTACGTCTATTCCTACTGTAAACATGTGGTGAGCCCATACTACGAATCCTAGGATCCCAATTGCCAGTATGGCGTAAATTATACCTAAAGTCCCGAAAGCTTCCTTTTTACCTCTTTCGTGTCTAATAATGTGGGAAATTATCCCAAATCCAGGAAGAATAAGGATATAGACTTCCGGGTGGCCAAAAAACCAAAATAGGTGTTGGTATAAAATTGGATCCCCCCCTCCCGCCGGGTCAAAAAACGAAGTATTAAGGTTACGGTCGGTTAGAAGTATAGTAATAGCCCCCGCTAGAACGGGGAGGCTAAGGAGAAGTAGGAGTGCTGTGATTCCGACTGCTCATACAAATAAAGGGATCCGATCCAAGGTCATGCCTAAGGACCGTATATTAATGATAGTAGTAATAAAATTTACTGCCCCAAGAATTGATGAGATCCCTGCAAGATGGAGAGAAAAAATTCTGAGATCTACTGAGGCCCCGGCATGGGCAATCCCTGCAGAGAGGGGGGGATAAACTGTTCACCCAGTTCCTGCCCCACTTTCCACTGCCCCTCCTACCAGTAAGAGAGTAAGAGCAGGGGGTAAAAGTCAGAAGCTAAGATTATTTAATCGGGGGAAAGCTATATCAGGAGCTCCAAGCATTAAGGGCACAAGTCAGTTCCCAAAACCCCCAATCATGATAGGCATAACTATGAAAAAAATTATTACAAAAGCGTGGGCAGTTACAATTACATTGTAAATTTGGTCGTCCCCAATTAATCTTCCTGATTGTCCAAGTTCAGCCCGGATTAGTAAACTAAGAGCGGTTCCGACTATCCCAGATCAAATCCCAAAAATGAAGTAAAGGGTTCCAATATCCTTATGATTAGTTGAAAAGAGTCAACGTCGCAATAAAGTTAGGTGGCCGAGATATAGGCATTAAATTGTAAATTTAAATACGGGGTCTTCCCCCTGACTAAATTTAAGGAAGAGTAGTTTAACAAAAATATTAAGATTGCAAATCTTTTGATGGGGCAGCCCTTCTTCCTCATAGAATTTAAGAATATTTTCTTATTTAAAACTTTGAAGGTTTTTAGTTTAGTTAACTTAAAATTCTATAAAAAGTAAATTAAGGAAAGTCCCCCTAAACTTAAACTTAAGAGAAAGTTAGAAAAAAAGGAAGTAGGGGCACATTTTTCTTGGGTAATTTTAACCCCCCCAAAAATGAATGCTGAGAACATTAGGCGTAAATAAAAATAGAGTGTAAAAAGACTTGAAGTGATTATTACTAGGGCTAAGAAATAAAAAGAAAATGTCATTCTTAACTGAAGGATAACCCACTTAGGGAGAAATCCTAAGAAAGGGGGCAGCCCCCCTAGGGAGAGTAAAGAAAAAAACAAAATGCTCTGGTTTTGAAGTTTAACCTGAATTAGGGGAAGTTGACTAATATGGGACATATTTGTGTGCTCCAGTAAGAGAATTGGGGCTAATAAAATTACTCTGTAAATAAAAAAATAGAGAAGACCTGTTTCTAGACTAAATGCTATACCTGTTAGGAATCATCCTACGTGGCTGATAGAAGAGAAGGTTACTAGGGCCCGTGTTCTAGTTTGAACAAGACCTATTAGTGAACCCACAATTAGGGAGCTAAACACAATTAAGTAAAAAAAGCTTGAGTTTATGGGGGAAAAACTTCACACTATAAATAGGGGGTTAAGTTTTTGAACTGTTAAGAGAATAAATAAGGGAATTCATGTTAAAGACTCTGCAACAGTAACTAGTCATCTATGGAAGGGGGCTGCTCCCAGCTTAATGGCTAACCCAAACAAAACTACTGTTATTCTAAATTCTGCTTGAAGAATAAATACAGTAAGGCCCCCCACGATTACGATCACTGAGGCTAGGGTTTGAGTAAGGAAATATTTAATGGAAGATTCAGAGGTAAGTTTATTTTTTCTTGAAAGAAGAATGGGTAAAAATGCTAGGGTATTAAGTTCTAACCCCACTCACGAAATAAAAAGAGAGGGGGAAGAGAGGACCAAAAAAATTCTTGAAGTGATTCTGAGAATTATTAACAACAAGGAAGGGGTTAGTCACATTAGAGAGGAGGTTTAACCTATAAATGGGGCATGAACCCATGAGCTTAACTTAGCTTACCTATCTTACATGTTGATGTAAATGCATAAGAGGTTTTGATTCTCTCAGACTTGGTGGGATTCCATTACATGTAAATTAGTCTGGGCAACATGTTGCATTTTCTACCTCATCAAGGTAGTCCTTTTTATCAGGCACCAAACTGTGTTTTCCAGCCCTCTTTAAAAACTCTCTTTACCTTTTCTAACGTTACTTTTTAATCTTTTCTTAAAAAAAGTCTCATTTATCAATTAAAAAATCATTAGCCCTAGAAATT
>Ga0207909_1000410_pt1 | contig 14672 bp, 16 predicted proteins | sample LakMenEpi05May10_FD_150672 | JGI IMG/M metagenome (GOLD analysis project Ga0207909, IMG submission 150672) | Freshwater microbial communities from Lake Mendota, WI - 05MAY2010 deep hole epilimnion (SPAdes) | ecosystem: Environmental > Aquatic > Freshwater > Lake > Epilimnion/Euphotic zone ...
TTCGGCTGGCGAACTTATACGGTGCGCCGCGTCCACCAAATGCGATGCGATCATCTGACGTTCGCTGCGCATACACGATCATGTTTCGCCCGTCATTCCAGGTCTCTCGTCCATCCCAACCGATGTCGTTCCAGATGCGTGACGGGATTGGTTCGGTGGCGATCATGTAGGAATACAGGGGCGCAATGGTTCGACGATGTTTTGGGAGACGCGCAGTGAAGCCTTCCGTAGCACGTACGCTCCATTTGCAATTGACTGTGGCGGGACCATGGACAGTGAGCGCACGCAACGAACGGTTTCCGATTTCTGAAACGATTGAGTCTCCAAAAAACGTGACACCTTTTGCCAATAGTTGAGTAACGAGGCCGTCTAGCAGTTGGGCAGGGTTGAGAGAAGCACAATGCGGTGTAAACGATGCACCGAGTGATTTAGTGATCTTTATGCGGTGTTGAGATTCAGAAGAAGAAAGTGAGCGCATGAATTCTTCGCCGAGACCTAAATCTCTGTACACGATGAGGTCGGCATTTTGTCTGGCTAGTTGTGCCTCATTGCGTGAATAAGACAACGTTCCTGATTGGTTCCACCCACATTGGATGTTGTGCTCCGCGATGTGTGCACCAATTTCTTCAACGGTGCGTATCAGGTTCTGTTGAAGATTGATGGCCGCTTCGCGAGATGTTTCTGAAGCAATGGTGGCCAACGAGGTGGGGTACAGCGCACTGCACCAGCCCCCATTTCTGCCGCTGGCACCGAAACCTGGCTGCCGGGCTTCGATGATTGCAATAGTGAGGTGTGGGTCTATCGCTAGGAGGTGGTGTGCTGTCCACAATCCAGTGAAACCAGCTCCAATAATCGCTATATCACACGACAACTCTCTCGAAAGACAGTCAAAATTCCAATTGAGTTGTTGGTTTCGCCAGAGGGAATCTGGCCACTGCGCGAAAGTTTCATTCACGAAGGCGAGGCTAGACCAAATTGCTCATCTCGGTGTTGTCAATCAAACGAATTGAGCCGAACGTTGCGGCAATGCAAATAACGCTGGCGTTGGTCGGAGACTCAACCTCTTCCATAGTGTTTGGGTTAACGATTGCCACGTAGTCAACGTTGCATAAAGGTTCGCTAGCGAGAACTTGAAGTCCTAACGTAACGAGTTGCGCAGAACTCGTTACTCCTGCATGAAACGCGGTGATCATTGCGCGCAGTGTTTGTGGCAAAACGGCTGCCGCTTGCCTTTCCGTATCCGTGAGACGACTATTCCGGCTGGAAAGAGCCACACCGTCATGGTCACGCACGGTGTCCTGTCCAATGATATTGACAGGCAGATTCAGGTCTCGAACCACCTGTTGAATGACCGCCAACTGTTGTCGATCCTTTTTGCCGAAGTAGGCGTTATGTGGGTTGACAGCATTTAGGAGTTTGACCACGACAGTGGCGACGCCATCAAAGTGCCCTGGGCGGCTCTTTCCCTCTAACTTTGTCGCGATGTGACCAGCACTAATTGAAGTGTTGAAACCCTCGGGGTAAACGGCGGATGGTGACGGTGAATACAGAACGTCCACGTTGAGTGCTCGAAGAAGTGATGAATCGCCATCTTTGTCTTGTGGATATTTCTCAAAATCTTCGGAATTAGTGAATTGAGTTGGATTCACAAATATGGAAACAACACTGTGTGTGTTTTCTTGTGTTGACTTTCGAATGAGAGACTCATGTCCTTCATGTAAGAAACCCATTGTTGGCACAAACCCAATTGAGATTCCCTTGTCGCCTAAAGTCTTGCGCCATTGAAACATTTCCTCAGGCGAGGTGAGGGTCAACATTGTTATTGGAAGCTATGTGCGTCGTCTGGCCACTGTTGAGAATGCACTTCTTCAACATACGCACGAACTGCATTGGTGGCTGTAGTTCGCAGATCTGCATACGCTTTTGCGAATGTAAATGTTCGTGGCGATAATCCGAGAAGGTCGTGCATGACTAGAACTTGGCCGTCGCATGAAACGCCAGCGCCTATTCCAATGGTTGGAATGGATACCTTTTCGGTGATGCTTGCTGCAAGAGATGCAGGTACGGCTTCGATAACAACTGCACATGCTCCAGCTTGTTCTACAGCATGCGCATCTTCGAGCAATCTCTCCTTGCTGCCGGCTGCGTCACCCGAGTTGCGACCCTGCACCTTGTTTCCGCCCATGCGGTGATAACTCTGAGGGGTTAGACCAATATGTCCCATAACTGGGATGTCAGCTGCCGCTATTGCGCGAATCTGTTCTGCAACATGGATTCCGCCTTCGAGTTTGACGATTTCGGCGCCAGCCTTCACAAGACGAACAGCATTATCAACGGCATCCTTGACTGAACTTTGATATGAACCGAAAGGCATGTCACCGACAATCAAAGCATTTGGTTTTACCGATGCAACAAGACGTACGTGGTATTCCATGTCTTGCATGGAGACTCCTAAAGTGTTGCGCTGACCTTGCATGACCGTTGCCACAGAATCACCCACAAGAATGAGGTCTACCCCTGCCTCGTCGACGATGCTGGCAAATGTGGAGTCGTAAGCAGTAACCATCGCCAGGGGCGAGTGTGATTCTTTGCGCTCCCGCAACTGGGGAACAGTCATTTTGGTTCTCTTGATGTTCGACATTGCACCACCTTTGCCCCAAAGGCTATGAGTGCTTCACTATTGGCACACTAACGAGTTGGTGAAAATCGTCTCACAGTGAAAATAGGGCGCGAATCTCATGTTCTGGATCGAGAATAAGTTCTGTTTTTGCGTCGATTCGCAGAGTCGCACGGGTGTCTGTGTCGTACTGCGACCATGAGGGGTGACCATGATGAGCGAATTGAGTGATCTCGGCTGTGAAGCGGTCGGCGATTGGCTGGCGGTCGCTTCCGTCTCCGAGAAACATCTCTGCTCCCGGCGCCTCAAGGTTGCCAAACGCAAATGGAATGTCGAGAGCATGGCAACATCCGAGGATTCCGCCCATTGCAGGAGTTTGCCAAGTGAACCAGTACATCCAAGTCGGCTGGCTTACTGAAACACGTTGTTCCGCGAACGAAATGGCACGTTGACGAAATCCGGTGTCAGTACTTACTGCTGATATCAAGTCTTTATGAGATTCGTTAGGGCGCAGTTTCTCGTAGACCTTGCGTGCCTCTGCTGCGCGAGAACCAAAAGTCTCCGTCGAAGATTTTTCCCACGTTGAGGCATCAGCGTCGGCAAGTCTTGGATCAAAAGCTGACCATAATTTGTTTTCATCGCGATTAGTTCCGACAACAAATTGCACAGCCGATTTGCTGGCTACTTCAAGGATGTTTGGCTCAAGACCAATACCTCCGCCAGTTGGTGCATAAAAATCGAAAGCTGAACTAGCCGTGAGAAGTTGTGCAGTTTGGAATTCGAGAATCTTCTCTAGCGACATGTCACGAAGGTCGTCAATCGAGTTGACCCCAGCAATTTCAAAAAATTGCTTTGCCAACTCTTGACTGCGCGCATGTTCTCGCAATTGTCCGATGGATGGGCTCATGGCCCATACTCGATGAAAGAGGCCCTTTGCGCTTGGACACGCCATTAGCGAGATGACAGCTGAACCACCAGCAGATTCACCAAAAATTGTGACGTTGTTCGGGTCGCCGCCAAAGGCAGCAATGTTCTTGTTGACCCAGCGCAAAGCCGAAACCATGTCGAGTGTTCCGTAGTTGCCGTCACCGAGGAAGCCCAGCGCGCCGAGCCTGTAGTTGATGGTCACAACAATTGAGCCCTGTGATGCAAGGGTTCCGCCGTGATACCACGCCGTTGATCCAGATCCATTTGTGTAAGCACCGCCATGAATCCAAACAAGTACAGGTTTTTTCGTGTCTTGGGAGGGGGTCTCGGATGCATAGACGTTTAGGAATAGACAATCTTCATCCATATCTGCAGGATTAAATCCGAGCATGGTCTCCAACATTCCAGGAACTTGCGGACTAATAGATCCAAACTTCGTAGCTTCGTAAGTGCTCGTCCAGGAATCAATATCGACCGGTGCGTCGAATCGCTTAGCTGCCGCATAGCGAATGCCAAGAAACTCTAATGAGCCGTTCTCATTTTGGATTCCAGAGATGTTTCCGCCAGGACATGCGATTATTGAGTTACTAGCCATGTGGCAAGCGTAGTTTGGTGACGCAGGAAGGTGGCTAGCGTAGAAACGTGTCCCGTCACTATTTAGGAAGAGCCTTCGGCAAATTGGTTACGGCTGGAAGCGAGAAGGCTGCCTTTTGGGCTTCTATTGGGCCGCATAACTCACGAAGTAGAAAGTTTGCGTCGTTTGGCGAGCGCAGCATGATTATGTGGAAGCCAACAACGATTTTTAATGAGCAATACATCTCAATTGGTGATGACGTGTTGATTGGGCCAGGGGTCGCATTGTCTGCCGGCATGGTTCCTGGTCAGGAATGTCTTGTGACCCCCGTTGTGACAATTGGAGATCGGTGCCTCATTGGAAGAGGAAGCGGAATCGTTGGTCATTTCTCCATCTCAATTGGAAATGACGTATGGACTGGTCATCATGTGTACATCACAGATCAAAATCATGGTTATGAGGACATAACGATTCCGATTTCGAAACAGTCGCAACCCGAACGTGCCGTATCGATTGGAGACGGCTCTTGGTTAGGACATGGATCGGTTGTATTGCCAGGAGTCACCATCGGGCGACATGTGGTGATTGGCGCCAACTCTGTTGTCACTAAAGACATACCTGATTTCAGTGTGGCCGTGGGTGTTCCTGCAAAAGTGATTCGACGATTTGACGAGTCTCGCCAGGAATGGTTGTCGGTTTAGACAGATAAATCAAGTGGAGGCTGGCAAGCCTTCATCTTGTTTTCTCTAGCGAATTTGCCTAGGCGTTCACTGACAGGTACGCCTTCTACTTCAGTCTCTGCAAAATATGGTCGAGTCAGCGACGTCATCAATGCCTGAGCGAAAAGTCGGCGATCTTTTATGTAGAGGCGATACTCGGCGATCCATAGAGGAACGATTGCTTTACCTTTTTCATCGGATGGTTGATCGTTTGCAATCAGATTGATTGCGTCCTCGAGCGAGTCGGTAGCTTTCTCGACAATCTTTGCCTTTTGTTTCAGAGCAAGAGAGTCGTTCGGGTTCATCTCGGTTAGGTCCTCAAGAGCGAAGCGAATATCTTCCGCTTTCATGCAATGCGCTTGGGCTCTTTGTGCCCATGCCTCATCCTTGATCTTGTTCACGCTTTCACGAGGGGCGAAGATGAACGCATAGACCCACATCAATGCAATAAGAGAGCACACACTCCATAGAACAATGCGGCTAATTACACGAGTAGACATGCGTCAATTGTAGGAGTTATTTGGATTGGGTGGGGCGGTAGGAGATAGCCAGATGACACAGAGCCAGTGCAACTCCAATAGGCAGTGCCCATATCCCGAGGCTCACGTTCACATCGAAATAATGGTCGAGGCTGTATGTGCCTCCACCCAGCATGGCGAGCACAGTGGCGACTGAAAGGATCGCGGCGCAATACTCCCAACCGCCATTTGGCAAGAAAATGAAGTACCCAACTTTCCAGTGAACCGTAATGATGGCAACGAGCATGAGCGCTACGAAAGCCACACACGAAGGCCATAGCAATAGTCCACTGGCTACTAACAAACCCGCAACAATTTCTGTAGTAGCTGCCGTCCGGGCCTGAAGGTTTGGCCATTTCATTCCCATACTGGCGAACCATCCGCTCGTGCCGGATATTCCTGAAGAACTCGAAAACTTGTTGTAACCATGAAATGCCATGGACAAGCCGAATGACAGGCGAAGTATCAGTAGGGCTAAATCAGGATTGTTCATGTTGACACTTTAGGTGCATCGTGGTTATTGGTCGAGAACTGTCAGAATAGGGAAGTGAGAGTTACGCGTCTAATTGCACGATCGTTGTTGATTCTGGTGTCAATGTCGCTAGTGAGCTGCTCAGCCTTTGCTTCGAATACTGACTCTTGCGACTCTCGTGTTTCTGTGGCTGATTTTCTAACGTCGTTACGCGATGGCGTGGGCGCAATTGCTGATAGTCAGTACGCATCAATTCGAATGTCTGCATTTGACGCATACGACGCAACAGTCGAAGCAATGGACAATGAAGACACTCGGTCTGCTGCATCAGCGCTCCAGCCGCGGTTACAAAGATTTGTCCAAGAGATGGATGACTTGTCTTGGGACCTGAGTGTGGTTGCCGATTCTGATGAGGCACTCGAGGCTATAACTGCGCTGAACTCTGAGGACTCATTGCAACAAGCGAATGTTGTAGACGCGTACATGATTTCCCGTTGTGGCACGGCCAGTACTGTCTTTCAGAGTCCGGGTGTAGAGGTAACACTGCCGGGCCCAGTAATTAGTCAACCAAATGACTCGTTGCCTCTCACAGAAGAACCTAATGAACGCTCAGAAGCAGCATCGCTCGGTTTCACTGTTGCAACTGCTTTCAATCTGACGCTGAGCGAATCGGAAATGGTCTGTCTCGGAACAGCATTGACAGGTGTTTATGATGCAAGTGGCGACAGTAAAAATATTGATCAATACACCCGACAATTTCAAAGTGCATTTGACAATTGCAATATTGACGTAGTGATTGATTGAATTGATTCAAGGAAAGATTGATGAAGATAACTCTCGTACGACACGCGCAGCCTGAATGGGTGAAGGATGGATTCAGCGTTGATAATCCACCACTGACATCTCTGGGTTTCGAGCAAGCAGAATTGCTGGGGCAATGGTGCGAGGGGCAACACTTTGACGAAGTACTTGTATCGCCATTAGTTCGTACTCAGCAAACTGCAGCCCCCATGTTGAGTGCTTTGGATCGACCTTTAGAGATCGAGCCGTGGCTAGAAGAAATCCGCAACCCTGTGTGGCACGGAACCCCGGAAGAAAAGGCTGCAGAAGCGTGGCGAGCAGAGAAGAACAAGGTTTCATCGGACCGTTGGAATGGGATAGACGGTGGCGAGAGCGTCATCTCTTTCGTTGATCGCATCAATGTTGGTGCAAGTCTTTTCTTGGAAGAGCGGGGAATAGTGCGAGCTAATACTGATCTTCCTGTGTGGCAGACTTCGCCTTCGTATAACGATGAAGCGAGCATTCTTTTGGTTGCCCATGCTGGCACCAATAGCGTCACCATTTGTCATCTGTTGGGAATGCCTCCGACGCCATGGGAGTGGGAGAGACTTGTGATTGGTCACGCAAGCGTGAGTGTTGTTGAGACACTTCAGTTAGGCGATGGCATTACGTTCGGACTCACGCAGCTGTCTGGTCTTGAGCATCTCCCACTCGCGTCACGTACATACTGAAAACATGAAGCGCCTAATCGTTTAGGCTGATTCGTATGACAACAGATAAAACCATCAATACTGATGCTTTGAAAATGACTTCGTTTCAAGTCTTCAGCAAGCTTGAAGGCGCAGTTACTTCGGGAATGATTCATCTGGGAGATCGTTTGGGTTTATATGTAGCGCTAGCGCAAGGCGGTGGGGATACTTCAGCGTCACTCGCTACGAAATTGTCGTTGCATGAACGGTGGGTGCGTGAGTGGCTCCATAACCAGGTTGCTGCACGTCTTGTTTCGTGCGATGACTTGTCTGCAGAAGTTCCAGTTTTTTACTTGACACCAGAAGCAATTGCGGTGTTCGCTACTCCAGACCACCCTGCATACGGAATGGGCATGTTCCACCGTCTTCCTCAGACCATGAACGCTTTGAATTACATGCCAGAGTCGTTTCGTACCGGTATCGGTCATGATTACGACAGCCATGGCCCTGAAGGTGCAGTGGGTATCGAACGTAGTTTCGAGCCATGGAATCAGAACTTCCTGGTTCCAGTCGTGCTGCCAGTTCTTGGACGTGCGTACGAAGCTCTGAAGAGCGGGGCAAAAGTTGCTGATATTGGCTGCGGATCTGGTGGTGCGGCGTTATTGATGGGCAAGACATTTCCCAACAGCACTTTTGACGGTTTTGACATTTCTCAATTTGCTCTGGAGCGAGCAGAGGAGCGCAAGAAGAGTGAAGGCGCCTCAAATGTTTCCTTCTACGATCCGCGTACACACGCAATTTCGCAAGACAACAGTTATGACATCATTTGCACTTTTGATTGCATTCACGACATGACTCGTCCAACAGAGATGATGAAGACAATACGACGTGCGCTTAAGGACGACGGAACATGGCTTCTTGTGGATATCAAGGCTCATGACTCTCTGGAGCTAAATGTTTCTAAGAATCCAATGGCTTCTCTTCTGTACGGCATCAGTGTCTTGAGCTGCATGTCGTCAGCTATGTCTGAGCCAGACGGTGAAGGACTTGGCACACTGGGGTTATCGGCTCAGAAGGCAGAAACAATGGCGCGCAATGCGGGTTTCACATCCTTTGAGCGTCTGGATATTGATCATTCGGTTAATGCGTTTTACGCAGTGAGGCCGTAGACCAAAATATCCCAACACACCTTGGATCAATGGCGTGTTGGGATATCTGTATCGGCTGTTAGCCGAGATCTATGGCGCTGGTACTGGAAGCGGTGTGGTGACGCTGCATGCATCGACTGCTGCAACTATCGGAGTTGGGTCGATTGCTTCACCACCGAAAGGGTGTACCTCCAAGTGAAGGTGAGGAGTGGTGGTACCACCGGTCTTACCCAGGTAACCAAGAACTTGTCCAGCCTTTACTTTGACGCCGATGCCAATTCCGTCTGCAACACGTTGCATATGGCCATAGAAGAAGTACGTACCGTCAGCACGTGTTAAACGAACTCCGTTACCAGCAAGCTTGTCAGTGGCTGTTGAATACATCTTTGTAATGGTGCCGTCTTCGACTGCGTAGAGAAGGTTGCCTTCTTTAGCGATGATGTCAACTCCAAGGTGAAGGCGATTTGTGCCGCGAGGTGCGTGCCAGGTGTTCTCGTATGAACAAAGACCTTGTACTGGAAAAACAGAGATGCTGATCGCTGGAGCTGCAACGAGTCCCAATTTGATGGCAGTTGGCGTTGTGAGTGTTCCGGTTACTTGAAGGCCATTTGCTGTTTGATACTTCTGAAGAGCAACTGTCGTAGCTCCTCCAAAAATTCCGTCTGCGCCACCTTTGACTTCAATGTTTGAAGCAATGAGAGCCTTTTGCAATGAACGCACCTTGTCACCCTTGTCTCCACGGGTAGGAAGCTTGCCTGCGATTGCAGAGGTAGTGGCCGCAGCCGCCGAAACGGTTGGTGCTGGCGCCGGTGCTGGTGCAACAACCGGTGCTACGAGACCAAGAGCCGATGCTGTCGATGCATCAAGAAGTCCAGTGGCTGGCAATCCTTTTGCGCTTTGAAATGCTGCAAGGGAAGAAGTGGTTCCAGAACCGAACATGCCATCAACGCCACCCTTTACAGAGATGCCGGCAATGACAAGTGCCTTCTGGACAGCAAGAACTGAAGCGCCTTTAGCGCCGCGTACTGGAAGGGTGTCGACTGTAAGTGGGTACACCACGGCTGGAAGGGTCGTGGTTGGAGCCACTGTGGTTGTGACTGGCGCGATTGTTGTTGTGGTTGCATCTGCAGACACTTTCAAAACTTTTGCGGTTGGAGCGTCAACAACTCCTGATGCTCGAAGTCCAACAACTTTTTGGAAATTCTTAAGCGCACGCAATGTGTTCTTGTCGAAGACACCAGTAACGCCACCCTTCAATGTGAAGCCGTTACGAATGATCGCGGCCTGTACGGCTGCTACGTGCGCGCCTTTGTCGCCGAACTTCGGCTGTCCTGGAGCGGTTTTTGCAGTTGGTGCAGCGGAAACTGTTGCTGCTTGTGCTGTCTGAGGCAATGCAACGAGGCCCATCGACAGGATTGCTCCCGAAATGATGACTTTGCTGATTGTGAGTGTGCGGTTGTGAGACATCTGTCTTCTCCCTTGTTGATCCGGTTAAGGGATCGGCAGGTCAGGAGGAAACTTGAGGAATTTCTCACAGAAAATGTTTAGATGGTCACTTAGCGTGGTTTTAGTGGTGACTCCATCACTAAAAGTGCTGACTTGTAGGCCTCGACGGGACTTCTAATGTGCTCAATGACCCAATCTCTATGGGAACATGGCCTAAAGGCAGGGGGTCTCCATGGGTCTGAGTCAGTTATCGAGAAGCGTGTCGGGGGCCAGAGTTCTGATCACCGGTGCTGGAAGCGGCATGGGTCGGGCGACGGCTCGTCTATTCGCCGATGAAGGGGCCCGGGTATTTCTCGCTGATTGGGATCGCAAGGGCGTAGAGGCAGCAACTGCGGAGATCCAGGCCATGTATGGGCCAGATAGTGCGGCATGTCTGTCCGGAGATGTCGCGATCCAGGCCGATCGTGAGTCTCTGATCTCGGTTGCAGTTCAGTTCCTCGGCGGAATTGACATTCTCGTGAATAATGCTGGAATCAGTCGAATCTCATCCGTGCACTCTGATGACGAAACGTTCAATTCAAACTGGGATGAAACATTGGCTGTGAATGTCTCTGCTCACGCTCATCTGATTCGGCTTGCATTGCCGCAATTGCTTCAAGCGCCTCATGGCGGACGCATAGTGAACGTTGCTTCGACCGAATCTGTTGTTGCTACTCGTGGGCTTGCCGCCTACACCGCCTCAAAACACGCTGTGATTGGCTTGACGAAAAGTTTTGCTGTCGAGTTGGGTCGAAGCAACATCACTGTCAATGCAATTTGTCCAGGACCAATTCTTACGGGAATGACATCAGCAATTCCTGAAGAGTCGAAAGAGAAATATGCGCGCCGAAAAGTTCCGATCGGTCGATATGGCAATCCCGAAGAAGTAGCTCAGATGACTCTCAGCGTTTGTTTACCAGCAGCTTCTTTTCTCAACGGAGCGTCGATAGTTGTCGATGGTGGCATGTCCATCAATCACGGATAGTTACTTCCGTGTGTAGCCGTCAACCATGCCGGTGAATCCAGATGGCGAATGAGCTCCCAAAACTAAAGTCTCGAGAATTCCGATGCCTTTGTGCTGTGTCCCATCAGACAATGTGCAAGTGACATGGCTAAGTGTTTGTGTATGTAAATGTTGCATGTCCATGGGTGTCTCTACCGGAACTTGAAAACGTTCCCCACCTGTTTCGAGTTCGCCCTTCCAATTTCCATGGCCCCATTCGGCGCTGAGATAACCAAGTCCCACCATTTGGAAGTGAGTGATCGGTTCGAACACTAGGTGAGCGGTCTCTTTCGAGAATGTATAAGAGACTTCGAATTTCTCTGAGCGACGAGTACCTTCCTCATAGTGGTACTTGTAGTCAATGTTGTGAGCATGACGGATGGTGTCGTCTCCTACGAGCATTGCCCCTGATTCATGCCATCTTTGACCGTCGGCATACTCGTTTACGTCGAATACAGTTCCAAAACTCTCAAAGCACACTGGTGCCCATAACCAGTAGAACTGTGGGATTGCCTGCAATGGTGCTCCTTGTTGAACTCGTTCGCCTATGCCACGAATTCCCCAGGAGCGGTCGCGTGAACCGACGACTGTTTGGGGTTCCACCTCGATTCGCACGCCATCAACTTCGATCCAACCCGACCACTGACCCAACTGAGTAAGACGTGTGTATTGCATGGTTGTTCTGTTGCCGGCGCGCACGAGAAACGGTGGCTCTTCGTAGGGAAGTGAAGTGGCTGAATAGGTAACGTCTGCTCGCACTCCGTGTTCCTTCATGTCCACCAGAATTCGATGTTTGCGCATTGGTTCCAAAACTTGAATCTCAATCGGGCCAATCTTGGTGCAAAGCATGCGATCATTGTTCGCTCTCGCCGAAGCATGAACATTGATTTGTTCGCCCTTAACAATGACACTGAAAGACGCGTCCATCACATGGCGATTTGGGTATAGACCCATTGCGGCTGCAAAGAACAAAGATCCGTCACGCGAATAGCCATTGAAAAAGTATCTGTCGTAGTGGTTCGCGTCGCCAGATGCCGGATGAGCAATCGGCTCCGATGTCTGGTGAATAGGGAAGTCGTCATACGAGGTGATCATGACTGTGACCGTAGCCACCTTCAGGTCGTCCGAACTAACGGGACCGTAAACCCCTGAAGGACATAGATTGAAGAGATGCCTACGGTCTCTCAGAAGTCCTTTCGACTGGTAATGGGAACTGCGTTGGGCTCGGTATGTCTCATCGTGTTTACGGGGGCACTCGTTCGCCTCACGGGCTCTGGGTTGGGATGCTCGGATTGGCCGAGGTGCAATGAAACAAAGTTTGTTGATGTTTCAACAGGTCACACAATGATCGAACAAGTGAATCGACTTTTCACTGGAATTGTTTCGGCATCTGTCATTGCAGCTGTTCTGCTTTCCTATTTCCGCAGGCCACGTCGCGCAGATTTGGTCAAGCTTTCGTGGGGTTTAATCATTGGCGTTCTAGCCCAAGTAGTGATCGGTGGCGTCGTGGTGCTTACGGGTCTAAACCCTTTTGCCAATATGACACACTTCCTTGTCTCCATCATTCTCATCACAAACGCGTTTGTTCTGTATCGCAGGTCAATGTCTGATACTCCCTCGATCTATATTCGCCGATTGGCTTCGGGTGGTTCTTCACTGCTGTTGGCGTTGGCCGTACTTAGTGCATTGGCAATTGTGACGGGCACTGTTGTGACGGCTACTGGCCCGCACGCCGGTGATGAGGACGCAGTGCGGTTTGGGTTTGCGCTCACGAGCGTTGCGCGATTGCATGGAGTAGCGGTAATGCTCACCGTCGCTTTCATTGTTTTTCTTGCTGTGAAGGCAAGGCAGTGGTCCGACAAAAGGTTTAGTGAGGTTGTGCAAACGCTTTTAATTGTGGCCTGCTTTCAAGGAGCAATTGGCTACACGCAGTACTTCACAGGAGTGCCTGTCATCCTTGTGGCTGCGCACATTATTGGTGCAGTTTCATTCTGGCTCGCAATTTGTAATGTGCTCTTCGATGAATCACACTCTTAGTTGGATTCAGTCACCAGGTCATACAAGTGATGACAATCGTTAAGCGTGAGCACACTAATTACATCTGCCATCTTCACTGTTGTGATGCTCGTGTTCTCCACCATCATCCATAGCGATCGTTGAGTTCCGAGCACATCGGCCAAAAATGCGTTTATGACTCCGCCATGGCATACAACGGCGATGGTTTCACCTTTGTGCTGATTTGCAAGTTCGCGAATCTTCGAAGAGACACGTAGACGAAACGCTGCGTCGCCTTCTCCGTTGGGTATGCCATCCCATGTTCCATTTTTGGTCCACTCGACATACTCGGGGTCCATCGATGCAGCTTTTTTACGAAACTCACCATGGCTCCAGTCTCCGAGTCGAACTTCCTCGAGTTCTTCGTGGATAAGCACTGGTAAACCGTGGTGCTCAGCGATTGCAAACGCAGTGTCATGTGCGCGAAGAAGGTGACTGGAATACACGGCAGAAATTGTTGCGTTCGACAGTCGTTTACCTACGGCCTCCGCTTGCTTTTTGCCTAAATCATGTAACGGAGGATCAATTGATTCAGGAGTTCCCGGAATGATGTCTGCTGATCGTCCATGGCGAATCAACAGCACACGGCAACCGTCTCCGACAGAACCATCGAGTGTTGGTTGGGGCACGGCTGTGGCGTCTGGAGTGCGAATAGCAGTCGGTTCATTCATGCTTGTTATCTTTGTCGGTATGACGAAAGAAGATGAAGTTCTCCTAGAGATTGAGGACCACATAGCCACAATCACGCTGAATGCGCCTGGGCGTATGAATACCATCTCGGGCCAGATGCTCACTCAATTGTCGCAACGGCTATTAGAAGCCGATTCCAATCCTGAGGCGCGCGTCATCATTCTCACTGGTGCAGGTCGAGCCTTCTGCGCAGGACTTGACTTGGGGTCGCAAGCAGGCAAGACAGAGTCGCTGGGTGTTTTGGATAACACCGAAGCAAACATGGTGGAGTTCGATATTCGTGACGCTCCACCAATAGTGCTTCATAACTTGGATACGCCAGTCATCTGCGCCCTGAACGGTGGTGCGGCTGGATACGGACTCGATATTGCACTTGGTTGTGACATTCGAATAGCTGCAGACACCGCGAAGATGGCTCCAGGGTTCGCAAAGCGCGGCATCCTTCCTGAAAGTGGCGGGACTTGGTTACTTCCAAGAATTGTTGGTTATGCGCGAGCTGCCGAGATTGCATTTACTGGCCGAACGCTCATGGCTGATGAGTGTCTAGAACTTGGACTTGTGAATGCAGTAGTTCCAGCAGAACAACTTATGGATTCAGTTCGTGAGATGGCAGGCGAAATCGCATCAAACGCACCTCTGGCTGTACGTGCGATTAAGAGAATGATGCGCGCTGCAGAAACTGAGACCTTCGAACAGAATGTGCACCATGTGTTCTTGCAATTGCTTCCACTCTTTCGTACAAAGGATTTCAAGGAAGGCGTTTCCGCCTTCATTGAGAAACGCCCTCCTCGATTCATTGGGCGATAACCACAGTGGAACAATCCGAGGCCCTGAAAATTCTGGGCTTGTCCACTACTGCGACTCATCAAGATGCGCGTAGTTCTTGGCGTGTTTTAGCTAAGACGCACCATCCCGATGTTGGTGGAAGCGAGGTCAACATGGCTCGCATCAATCTGGCACTGGAGACGATTCTCGACATGCAAGAGCCTGTCGTA
>Ga0207909_1000411_pt1 | contig 14672 bp, 10 predicted proteins | sample LakMenEpi05May10_FD_150672 | JGI IMG/M metagenome (GOLD analysis project Ga0207909, IMG submission 150672) | Freshwater microbial communities from Lake Mendota, WI - 05MAY2010 deep hole epilimnion (SPAdes) | ecosystem: Environmental > Aquatic > Freshwater > Lake > Epilimnion/Euphotic zone ...
GTAAGAATAAAAACCTGCTATTGCCGTTTTGTTGGTGAAATAATCAGCAACAACCCCCACTTCTTCTTCAACCTGTTTTCCAAGGATGATCCTGCGGCCAACACAACTGATCAGGATGGCCAATTCCGGAGCATAGTTTACGTCCTCCCTACTAATTTCTTTGGCAGCCCGATCAGCGGCATCAATCAGCTTCTCAAAATTGGCTTTCATGAATCGGACAGTAGAGCCTTCAGGGATATCTCCTGAAAAAATCATGCAATTCTTCTCATTGCTCACAGACATGATGGATCGGGCGATAAAATGTGACCTGCCGGGTAGTTTTACTGCCAAAGGAAACAACAGGGTTGAATTGGTTTTATCATCGATATAAGGTCCAAGGTAGATTTTATAAAGATCCACAGCACTCCTGTTGTCAATTTCATAAACATCTGTACCATTGGCACTTGTCACAATCCTTTCCGGTCCGAAAACATCCCAACCGCTGACAGAGGAAGATCGAACATCGATATGATCTCCGTAAAAGCCTACTGCAGCCACTGTTCCATTCTTGGGTATCTCATTCAGGCCAACCAGGGTATTTTCAAACAGCGTACCATCCCCTGCAAGTCCGCCGGTAATGAGTACATTTCCACGGTTACTTGCTTCCATTCCACTTACCAACTGACTGCCATTCACCAAAAGACCATCAGATAGAATGAGAATACTGTTAAGACCAGTAATATCAAATTGCTGAATCAGTGATTTTCCAAGCTCAAAGCTATCATTGAAAGCCTCAAGGTTTAATGAGGCCGTTTTGATGGTTGTTTTTTCAAATGAAATAACAGTAATGACTGCGGAGTCATCATACACCGAATTGTAGGCAATCTCCCCAGCAGTTGAACACAACAGCATCTCTGCAGATGGATACCGATCTTTCAATAAATTGCTCAGTTGCTCATCGGCCACCAATCGTTTGCTTCCAAAGCCAAGAATAAGATTTGCCTTCAAAGGATCCTCAATCTCATCTTTTCCACTTACGACCAAGAATTGGTTCTTGAACAACAACTGAGTAATCTTCATGGGCTTATACATAAATTATTGTGGAAAAATCTACATGCCAAAATCATGCTTTAGTTCCTGAATTACCAACAATGCGGTGTTTTTCAGTGTGGTGATTTGTTCCAGCAAATCATCGCCGGGCTGATTATTCCTTCCAACCAGCACAATCGCCATCACTGGCATCCGTAAACTGTTGATCCCCAAAACATAAATGCTTTGTTTCAACTGATGTGCCGCCTCCCCCATTTCATAGAAGTCACCAGCCTCATGCCCTTTTACAATACGGTCAATATAGATGGGTGTTTTAACGATGAACATCTGTACAACAGAATTCACAAAACCACTGTTGCCTCTGCTCACCCTTAATACCTGAGACAAATCATAACTCTTTCTTGGCATAGGAGTGGAATCTTGTTTTTCTTTTCCTTGACCATCGTTGGTATTGTACAATAGACCTTTCTCTTCTTCCATAATGCACTGATTTAATTCAATAAACAAGGGGTAATTTCATCGATTAGGATTCAGAGAAGGTAGTTACGGTCATGGTTTGATTGTGCAACTCACAAGCCGTTCCAACACCAAAAGGTGATAAGCCCCCGTAAGTATAGAATCCTGCAACCGTACACTCCTGGCCCAATTCCTCCTGAGCAGCCAGTACCTCTTCTTCAACCTTGGTAGCCATGATGATTTTTCTTCCCACACAACTCAAAAGCAGCGTCAGTTGAGGCTTATGATCAAACAAGCTTTCTACTGAATCTTTTGCTGCTGTTCCCGAAGCACTGATCAATTTCTGGATATCCCCTCTCATGAGCCTTACAGTGCTCCCCTCTGGCATGTTTCCTGCAAAAACCATTGAACTGGCATTGTCATCTGTTGCAAGTATGGTGCGGATTAGGTAATTGTCAGCTCCCGGAACCCTCATTGACATGGGGAACATCAATGCAGAACCAGGAAGTTGCTCAGCAAAAGTACCGAGGTATCGCTTGTACAAATCAAGTGCCTTTTCCTCATCCACCTCAAACAATACATTCTTTTCTGATCGCGTGATCTGGCGTTCGTAGCCGAACTCATCCCAGCCGCCAAGTGACCCATGGCCAATATGAATATTTTCTCCATAAAACCCTACTGCAATGATATTGCCCTGTGAAGCCACTTCATTCAAGCCAGTATAGGTTTTTTGAAACCTTGCAGCATCACCGGCAAGTCCTCCGGTAATGGGAATCTTTTTCTCGTTGTTGTAACTAAATCCTCGCACCAAGGCACTCCCATCTACCATCAACCCATCAGAAATGATGAAAATACCACTCAATGCTTCGTCATCAAGCAGATTTTTAAGGGCAACACCTGCAGCATAACTATCAGCATGTTCACTGATATTGGTCTTCACTGTTTTTAAAGTTGAATTTTCCAATTGCATGGCAATGGCCACAATACTATCATCATGAACAGCATCCTGAATAATCTCGCCGGCTGTAGAGGATGAAACAATATCTGCATGTGGGTAAAGCTTGCGGAGATACTCAAAATGTTGCGCGTCTGTAAGTAATTCAGGTGAACCGAAAGCCAAAACCAATTGACATTTTTCAGCATCGACAGCTGTGTCATTCTCTTTCCATTGACCTTGAACAAAATGATGAAGTGCAGTTTTCATAAAGGAGTTTAATTATAACACCAAAATTACCCTTTCGTAAAACAACCACCGGGCATTCAAATCTTATATAAGCGAATTCAGTATTAATACTTAACATCCCTAACTGAAAGCACTCATTACCTACTTAACAACAGTTAAAAACGATGCCCTTGCTTTATCCAATACAACAAAGATGATTAACCATTACGATTCAAAAATGACGAAAATCATATGCGTTGCTGATCAAAAAAAGTAGTAACCCAGACGTGGTTGAATATGTTTGGGGCGATGAAACTATCTGCAGCTTACACAGCACTGCTTGACAACAAAAGACAATCTTGGATAGACTACGACAGGGGAATCAGCATCATACTGGTAACCTATCGCCATGCTTACGAAATGCTACTGAATGCAGGTTTGAATTTCGACCGATTTCCGATGATTGGCTATATGAATGTATTTTTATTCGGGTTCCGGATGCCGTTGTTTTTTATAACATCCGGCATCTTCCTGTCTTCAAGCCTGGAGAAAAAAGGATTGAAGTCATACAATTTCTCAAGATTCCAAAACATACTTTATCCCATGTTTATCTGGGGTACTCTCCAGATCAGTTTACAAGTCGCTTTTTCTGGATACACAAATTTCAGCCACCAATCATTCGATTATATCTGGTTGATTTTTGACCCCAGGAGAACAGGACAGTTCTGGTATTTGCACACGCTTTTTTTTGTGGGGATGCTCTATGCAATCCTTAAAATAAAATTCCAGTTTACTTCAAAAATGCAAATGCCAGTCGGGATATTGATGTATGTGGCTGTGGCAATGATCAGGCAAAAAGGAATCTACCTAGGCTTTGCGATGGACATCCTCCAATACTATGTATTCTTTGCCCTTGGCGACCTCATCTCAAACACCATCAGAAAAAAAGAGAACAACCGATATTTTGCATCGTTTGTTCTCTTGCTCATCTTGTTGCCCATTTTTTGCCTTGTGCAGTACAACTTTGCAGCGATCAATATCCAGCAGGGTAGCAATTATTATATAGAACACAAAATGCCACTCTTCTTTGTGGTGATTGCATTGGTAGGGTGCGCCCTATCCATCAACATCTCCTTCCTCCTGGGGAAATACAATCTGGTGGGATACCTTAGAATAATAGGCTACCATTCCATCCACATTTATTGCATGCAAATCATCTTGATGGCTGCAACAAGGACCCTGTTGTTGAGAGCGTTTGACAATCTACCCGCACCACTGGTATTTACCATGATCATTGTTGCTGGGTTGATGTTACCGATCTTGTTTTATAACATGCTCATGAGATTGAACTGCTGGTGGCTGTTTTCACCTAAAAAAACAACAGCATCTCCTAAACAAGTAACACAAAAAACACTGGTAAACCTATAGATCAGCATGCTCGTTATCGGTACTGGCAAGCGCCTCATGCATTGTTTTTCTAGCCCTACCCCTGAGTTTGTCAAACTTGTTGGCAACTTCATCAACCATTGAAGTCACGCCATCTCTCACACCTTCAACCAGGTCATCTCCTTTTTGCCTGATTTTTCTGCGTGTTTCAGCACCTTTATCAGGCGCAATCAACACGCCAAGAAGGGTTCCTGCTGCGATACCTGCTAAAACGCCCAATACAATTTTTCCGTTTGACATAATGAATAGTTTAAAGGTTTTGTGAATAAATGATCTGTACCCCCCAAAGCTATCTAACAGGGGCGCATATTCAAATGACCAGGGTGTGGATACAATGTGATGGCCATCAGCGAATGGATGAAAGAATAAAGACATTAATTGGGGTACCATGCAAAAGAGTTTCGGGCATTCCGTAATTTAGTGCCTACAATCACCAGACCATGAAGCATAGGCTAATTACCTTTTTTCTACTTGCCCTGTCCTCTTTAGTGATGAAAGCATCCCATGGGCAAGCGATTGATTCAATGATCAATGTTTATGCAGAACAGTCCCCAAAGGAAAAAATCCATGTGCACTTTGACAAAACCATTTATAACAAAGAAGAAACCATTTGGTATAAGATTTATATCCTTGATGATCAAGGACTTACACAGTTAAGCAAGAACGTTTACATGGAATGGTTTGATCAGGCAGGAAAGCTCATTCGCCAACATGTTGCCCCTCTTTTCCAATCTACAGCCAAAGGAAGTTTTGACTTGCCCGCAGATTATACAGGCAGTGTTATTCGAATGAAGGTTTACACACGCTGGAGCCTGAACGATGATCCTGCTTTTGGTTTTGAGAGAGACATTGTCATCAACAACAATGAAACCATTGTTAAGCCTTCAAAGACAGAAAACAATACCCTTGTAAATGTTTTCCCAGAGGGCGGAGAACTGATAACAGGGTTGAACAGCCTGGTGGCGTTCAAGGCAACTGATAAATTCGGCAAACCTGTCAACATCAAGGGACTATTGGTAAACCAATTGGGCAAAACCCTTGACACCATCAAAGTCAGGCATGATGGTATGGGCAGCTTCAGGTTGATGCCCAAGGCTGGTGAATCTTATTCACTGAAGTGGATAGACCCCGCTGGCAATACCGGTATCATTGCCATTCCGGTCAACCCAAAAGAAGGCATCACCTTGTCAGTGACTACCAACAATGAATTTGCAAATGTCAAAGTTGAAAGAACAGCAAATATACCCGAGAATTTTAAGCGACTGAACCTGCTTGTTCACATGAACCAGGTTGTTCTTTTCAAGGTCAGCCTCAATACAGCAGACAAGCCATTGCTTGCTGCCAACATCCCGATTGAAGGATTGAATACAGGAATTTTGCAATTCTCCTTGTTTAGCTCAGATTGGCTGCCCATGGCTGAAAGGATTGTCTTTGTCAATAACAGGGAACACGAATTTGGCGCAAAAATCATCCCCCAACTTGTAACCCTCACCAAAAAAGGCAAAAACGTTTTTGATATTTTTGTTGCTGACACTACCGTAACCAACATGTCTGTTGCAGTAACGGATGCCTCTTTGGAAAGTAGCCAGGCCAACCATACTATTTATTCTGACTTCTTGTTAAGCAGTGAATTGAAAGGAAAGATTCACAATCCTGGATACTACCTTTCCAGTGACTCGGACTCCGTCACTGCCAACCTTGACCTGGTGATGCTGACCAATGGATGGAGAAAATTCAATTGGGAAAAACTAAAGGCCTCCATCGCCCCTGAAATCAAGTATCCGGTAGAAACAGACATCATAAGGGTTTCAGGCAAAGTATATGGGTTGAAAACCGTCAGTGCAAATGACCTGATGCTCAACCTCATTATCCAAAACAAGGACAGCAGCAAGAATTTCATTTTTCAACCAGTTACAAAAGAAGGACTATTCCAGAGTGAGAACATGTTCCTCTTTGACACAGCCAGGATTTTTTACAATTTCAATCAAAACCAAAAGCTGAATGAACTGACCCAGGTTCAATTTGACAACGGGCTGCTCAAAGCTTCAGCAAAAATGCTTGAGCTCAAGGACGAGAACATGCTTAATCTCTGGAACGACAGTGTTTCACTCGCCAAAATGAATGCTTTTCTTCAAATGCAGGAAGATTGGAAAAAAAGATCCTCTTATAAAACCTTACAGGAAGTGATCATCAAAGCCAAGGCAAAGTCAAATGAGCAGGCAATAGATGAAAGGTATGCAAGCGGTCTTTTTGCTGGTGGTGATGCACAGGTATTTGATTTCCTCAATGACCCTGCAGCCCTTGGCGGCATTGACATCATCTCCTATTTGCAGGGAAGGGTGGCTGGCCTGATGATCAACCGTTCGGGTGCCTCAACAACCATGAGCTGGAGAGGTGCAACACCAGATCTTTATCTTGACCAGATGCAAGTGGGGGCAGACTTTATCCAATCCATCAATGTTCAGGACATTGCAATGGTGAAGGTATTCAGACCACCTTTTTTTGGATCGATGGGTGGCGGCAGTGGTGGAGCAATTGCCATTTACACCAAAAAAGGGGGTGACTTCAAAGGCGATAATTCCAAATCGAGCAAGAGCATGCAAAGCACCTTGCTGGTGGGTTATACCCGTTTTAAAGAATTCTTCAACCCCCAATATGAGAACCCTGCAGAAAACAATGATACAGACATTCGAACAACCCTGTATTGGAATCCTTATGTTATCACCAACAAGAAAAGCCCCAGGTTCAAGGTGCAGTTCTTTAACAATGATATCAGCAAGCGATTACAGATTGTACTGGAGGGCGTGAATGCTGATGGTAAAATCACCAGGGTGGTGAAAATCCTGGAATAAAAAGACCGCTTTATCTTATAGTTAATTTGATAACAAATTGCAGGTTTATAATTTAGACAATTTGAAATAACCCAAATGGAGCTCATCCTGCTTTTCAACAACAGCATCAGAAAGGACTATCTGGAAGTGAGACAATGTTGAAGGAGAAAGTACTTCCTCTATTTTGTACACATCATCCACATCAACGCCATATTCATCATCAATATGGGAATTGGCTCCATCAAAATGGGTATGCTTGAAAAAAGCAGTCTGCTTGGCTGCCTTGATGGCTGTTGATTTCTCAGCAGCGGCAACGACCATTTTATAATGGAATTCCTCAAACTCGTCTTTTTTGTATCCTCCGAGGTTGATGAAAAATAATGCTTTATGACCTTCAGGCACCACTTCATCCCGACCGACAACTTTAATATCCTGACCATCAACCTGCGTTACTTCACGCCATCCATCAACATGCATGTCTCCTTCAGCCTCCGGCCAGAATGACAACATCTCGGGAATGAGATCCCTCAATTGAGCAGCAATACCGAAAAAAATATCATGTTGCTCCGTGTGACGACCTTTGGGTTTGCACCCAATCAGGATCATGAAAAGCTTTTGTGTCATATTTATATTTATCAAACGAATTTAGAAAATATCAACAAAACCGCTGTTGCTTATTCTGTTGAGTTTTGAGTACATTGTAGGATATTTATCCAATCATGAAAAGAAGAAAATTCATCGCCAACAGTTCAATGGGAATTATTGCAGCCATTCCGGCATTTGATCATTTGTCTGCCTTGGATCTTCCTTTTTTTACGACAGGTATAAAAATAGGAGAAATCACCTCTACTTCAGCAGTTGTATGGGCCAGATTGACCCGTGATGCGATCAGGGTAGCTGACGTGGGAAAACAACCCAATTTTCTCTTCCTGGATGAAACAAAAAATGAATGGCATGACATTGCGTATTTCAAATCAACATACAAAGAGGACAGGCCCGACAGAAAGGTGCAGGTAAACATGCCTGCGGGCACCACGGTAGAACAATTGGATGGTGCTGTACCCGGCAAAAAAGGTTTTATCAGCATCCACTATAGTATAAAAGGTACTGGCAACTGGAATAAAACATCCTGGAAGGCTGTAGACGAGGAAACCGATTATACATGCCAATTTGCAATAGACGGACTGAAACCATTTACTGCCTATGAAATACGGGTAATGGGCAAGACCAATGATAAGGCCACCAATCAGGTGGAGGGAAGCTTCAGCACAGCAGCAGAAAAAAATGATGCCATTCCGGTTAATTTCATGGTCACTACCTGTCATGAATACAATGACCAGGATGCTCCCAATGAGGGAGGGTTCAAGATCATGAAAGCAATGGAGAAACTCAAACCACAGTTTTTGGTTCATACGGGTGATGTTTTGTACCACGACCACAAGGCAAAAAACCTTGCCCTTGCAAGATGGAATTGGCAGCGAATGAGCAGCCTCCCCTCTTATGTTGAATTTTATAAGAACACGCCATGTTATTTCATGAAGGATGACCACGATACCTGGATGAATGATTGCCATCCTGCTTCAACCAATAAATTCATGGGCGATTTCACCTACCAGCAAGGGGTTGAATTGTTTCGCCAGCAAGTCCCCTCAAGTGAAAAACCTTACCGCAGTTTCCGCTGGGGCAAAGACCTGGAGATCTGGTTGTTTGATGTAAGGGAATTCAGAAAACCAAACGAAATGCCCGACGGACCCGACAAAACAATCTGGGGCAAGGAGCAACTGGAATGGTTCAGGCAGGGATATGCGGCCTCCAATGCAAGCTTTAAAATACTGATCAGCCCTACCCCGATCATTGGTCCCGATCGTCCTCAAAAAAAAGACAACCATTCTAATGCTAATTTCAGTTTTGAAGGTGACCTCATTCGCAATCTGATAGCAGGAAATAAAAATACATTCGTAATATGTGGAGACAGGCATTGGCAATACGTTTCAAAGCATGCCAAAACCGGAACATATGAGTTTGCCTGCGGACCTGCCAGCAATGAGCATGCGGGTGGATGGAAGAAAGATGAAAGATATCCCGAACACGAGTATCTCAATATTGTAGGTGGCTTCCTCAGGGTCGAGACCAACAGGATCGATAACAAACCAACCATTGTATTCAGTCACTATGGGGTTGATGGCAACCTGCTCTTTCAAAAGCAGTTTTAATAGAAATCTACAAGAATCATATCCTTCCTTGATGTTGGTCATTGAATAGCGGAATGAGCAAATTTATCTTGCACAGGATTAGATAACTATCCAATCGATTTCATCACGCTGAAAAACATTTTTATGACCAAGCACCTTATCCTTCCAGCACTTGCATGTATATTCTTTATCGGCAGCCCAACAGCACAGGAAAAAGTGGTAACCCTGCCTGAAGTAACCGTTACTTCAATCGCCCTGGTTGCACCCAATGTAAACAAGTCTTTTAAAAAAGCTTTCCCTGATGCGGAAGACCTGAGCTGGTATAAATACGACAAGGAATACCTGGCAAAATTCATCACCAAAGACATGAACCACAATACCCGCTTCAGGCAAAATGGCGTCATGAAATATGATATCAGTTATGGATATGAACACAACCTTCCTGAAAAAATCAAAGAGATGGTGAACAAGGTTTATGACAATTACAAAATCACCAGGGCCATCAACGTCAAGGTTACTGAACGCAACATTTGGGTGGTCAAAATGGAAGGAATGAAAAAATACCTTACGGTAAGGGTTGAAGATGATGAAATGGATGAAGTAGAATCCTTTTATAAAGCAGAAACACAAAATTAATACTTCCTTTTTGACCGCTTGGAAAAAGATGGTTAGTATTGGTGATCAATTTTGACTACCATGAGACTGATCATCTTTTTCTTTTTCGCTATCACTGCTATTGCTGCAACTGCCCAAGTGAAAGGGTACTCCCAAGCCAATGCCCATTCCCACAATGATTATGAACAAAAGAACCCATTTCATGAAGCCTACAATGAACAATTTGGGTCGATTGAAGCAGATGTTCATCTGGTTGAAGGAAACCTTCTGGTAGGCCATGACAACAAAGACCTTAGGCCTGCAAGAACTTTGGAGAGCCTTTACCTGACACCACTATCACAATACAATGACAAAAAAAGAAAGCTTCAGCTGCTCATTGACATAAAAACAGCCGCCGTTCCAACCCTCGAATGCCTGGTAGCCGTACTCAAGAAATATCCCTTCATCACCAAAAATCCGTTGATCAAAATTGTCATCTCAGGCAACAGGCCTGATGAAAACAACTATGCCAACTATCCTTCTTTCATTTGGTTCGATGGGCGGCTGGACAAGACCTATACAGACCAACAACTGAAAAAAATTGCCTTGCTCAGTGACAGTTATGGCAAATTTGTTGACTGGAAAAATCCATGGCCCATCTCAAATGCAGACCGTGATAAAATTGCTGCTGCGGTTAAAAAGGCCCATGAGCTGCAAAAACCCATCCGGCTCTGGGCCAGTCCAGACTTTCCGGAGGCCTGGGAAGAAATGATCAAACTCCAGATTGATTTCATCAATACCGACAAGATCAATGAACTCTCTGATTACCTCACCAAAAGGAACACCTCACTCCGGCTTCTCCCCTACAACAGGATCATCCGTTCTGCCGGAGAAGTAATCCGTTTTGGGAAACCAGACTTGGAAAACCACGCATTGGATGTGGCCTCGCTGGATGAAAATGGCAATGCGGTTGTTGAAGACAGGTATGGCATCACGACAATAAACGTCGATCAAAAGAAGGTTATAGGGCAATGGCGGTTCACTGATATACCAAGGTTTAGCAATTTCATGAGCACCTATTCAGGGATCAAAACATTTATTGAAAACGGGAAAACCTGGATTGTGTGGGGAGCCGCAGACAAAAGCAATGGCAAGTCCTCCCTTATGATTGCCGAATGGAACAACGGACTGAAAAATATTGAGGACATCCCATTTGAGAAAGTTTCACCGGCCAGCAATGCCATCCCCAACGAAATTGCCGTTTCAAGAGAAAAAGATGGACTGTACTTGTATGTTGTTTTGAATGGGAACAATACCATCCAGAAAATTGATTGGAGCAGCCGAAAAACAATCTGGACAGCAGCCACAGGTGTTGCACCTTATGGCATTGCTGTTGCCAACAACAAGGTGTTCGTGAGCAACTGGGCTGGCGAAAAAGCCACAGACCCCTCAAAAGAAAGGGCTGGCGTTCCGTGGGGGCTTGCCTATACTGACCCCAGCACTGGCGCAACAGCTGGAGGATCTTTATCCATATTCAATACTATAGATGGAAAACCAATTGCTGAAACTCAGGTAGGACTGCATCCCAACGTGGTAAAGGCTTCTCTCGATGGGAAATACGTTTACGTTGCCAATGGTTCGAGTGACAATATTTCTGTCATCAATTCCACTGAAAACAAATTGGCAGAAACAATTGATGTTGGATTGATGAGGGGCAAGCATGCATTTGAAGGCAGTACACCCAATGGCCTGGAACTCAATAAAGACGGCACCCAGCTATATGTATCCAACGGATTGGACAATGCGGTGGCTGTGGTGCAGCTGGGAAAAAATGCTTCCTCCACTGGAAGGGGGAAATCTGTTGTAGTGGGTTATATCCCCACAGAAGCATACCCTGCGGGATTGAAACTTATCAACAATACCTTGGTGGTGGCCAACCTGGAATCAGATGGCGCCAATGTGGTAGACAGCAAGAAAAAAGCAAGGTCCATACACCATGAGCTCGCCTCGGTCAGCATCATTCCCAATCCAGACAAGCCAACGCTCGAAGCATATTCACTTGAAGTGGCACAACTCAACCTCACCAACAGATTGGACGCTTTATCATTGGCTCCACGCGCAGATGCACTTCCCAAGCCTGTTCCAGAGCGGATTGGCGAGCCTTCTGTCTTTAAACATGTGGTGTACATCATCAAAGAAAACAAAACCTATGACCAGGTCTATGGAGACATGAAAGATGGCAGGGGTGACAGCAGTCTTTGCGTATTTGGAGAAAAGATTACCCCCAACATGCATGCATTGGCCAAACAATTCGGATGGATGGATGATTACAATGCCTCTGGAAAATCATCGGCAGAAGGACACCAATGGACAGATGCTGGAATAGTTTCTGATTATGTTGAGAAAAATGTTCGGGCATGGTTCAGGAGCTACCCCCACCGGCAGGAAGATGCGCTTGTTTACAACAAAACGGGCTTCATCTGGAACCATGCACTGGACCATGGAAAGACTGTAAGGGTCTATGGAGAGGCCTGTGAAACGGTCTATGATACAAAGCTCAAATGGAGAGATCTTTATACAAATTATACAGCAGGACGAAAGCCAGACTGGTTCAACAAGACAACCATAGGAAGGCTCAATCCGATCATCCACCCAACAATGCCCGATTGCGACAATTATGTTTTCAGTGACCAGCAACGTGCCGATATTTTCATTGAAGACTGGCAAAAACATGAAGCAGGTGACAGTCTTCCCAACCTGATGGTGCTTTCGCTGCCCAATGACCACAGTGCTGGAACATCCCCCAATTTCCCTACACCCGACGCCATGGTAGCAGACAATGATTTGGCCGTTGGCAGAATCATGGAAATGATCAGCAAGAGCAAATACTGGGATTCAACGGTGGTGTTCATCACCCAGGATGATTCTCAGGGAGGATGGGACCATATCTCCGCTTATAGAACGGTAGGCCTTGTAGCAAGCCCTTACAGCAGTGGGAAACTTGTGTCCACCCATTACAACCAGGTGTCGATGCTCCGGACCATTGAACAGATTCTGGGCATACCCCCGATGAACATCATGGATGCCACTTCAAGGTTGATGACAGACTGTTTTCAATCCGTTCCTAACAAATCCATTTATGTTGCCCGCCCCAACAATGTCCCGCTTGACAAAATGAACAAGCCCTTGAATGCATTGCGTGGAAAAGAGAGAAAATTGGCCGAACTTTCCCAGAATGAACTCTTCAAGGAAGTCGATGGCGGAAGGGATGACGAGATGAATAAAGTGATCTGGTTTTATACGAAAGGAAATAAAGCCTATCCCAAAAATTGATCTCAGTATATTTAACCCATCACAAACAACCACAAACCAATGAATACAGGTGAACTCAAAAGAACCTTGACCCCACTGATGCTGTGGGGCCTTGGTGTAGGCTATGTGATTTCCGGGATGTATTTTGGATGGAACCTTGGTCTGGAAAAAGGCGGAACGCTTGGCTTGGCCGTTGCCACTTTTTTCATCATCATCATGTATGTGACCTTCACCTTCAGCTATTGTGAACTGGCCTCTGCCATTCCCAAAGCTGGTGGCGCATTTGACTATGCCAAACGGGCGCTGGGCCCCAACTGGGGATTCATCGCCGGGATGGCACAGAACATTGAATTCATTTTTGCGCCACCGGCCATTGCATTTGCCATTGGTGCCTATTTCAATCTTTTTTTTCCACAGATTCCGATTATTTATATTGCCGTTTTCAGCTACATCCTTTTCACCGGATTAAATATTTATGGCGTGAAGGCAGCAGCAATGTTTGAACTGATCATCACTGTTTTTGCAGTGGGTGAACTCTTGCTTTTTGCAGGCATCACCATGCCCCATGTTGAAATGGCCAACCTCAAACAGAACGCACTTCCCAATGGTTGGTCTGGCATGTTCGCTGCTATCCCTTTTGCCATCTGGTTTTTTCTTGGTATTGAAGGCGTTGCCAATGTAGCGGAGGAAACCATCAATCCCCAAAAGACCATCCTCATTGGCTTTGGATCAGCCATTGCCACCCTGGTCTTGCTGTGCATCATCACCTTCATTGGTTCCACTGGTGTGGCTGGATGGGAAGCTATTGTATACAAGGCCGATGGAGCAGCGTCTGACTCGCCACTTCCACTGGCCCTCGGACGGGTGGTTGGGGAATCGAATGCCCTATATCATCTGTTGATTGCCATCGGACTGTTCGGGCTTGTAGCCTCATTTCATGGGCTTATCCTGGCTGCAGGAAGGGCAAGCTTTGAATTTGGCAGGGTTAATTATGCGCCATCCATCCTGGGCAAGGTTCACCCAAAATTCAAAACACCTGCCAATGCACTGCTGTTGAATATGCTGCTTGGTATAGGTGCATTGCTGACCGGAAGAACTGCTGATATCATCACCATATCTGTGTTTGGAGCCATCACGTTGTATATCATCTCCATGATAACTGTTGTTGTGCTGCGGATCAAAGAACCTGGTTTGCAAAGGCCTTTTCGCGTACCGTTTTACCCCGCATTTCCACTCATTGCAATGACCATAGCCATTGGGGCGCTGGTGGCCATGTTGGTCTACAATCAACACCTGGGAGGAATCTATTTTTTGATACTGCTGGGAAGCTTTTTCATATTTAAAATTTTTAGCAAAGCTTCCCTGAAATAATGCTTAATTTTTAACCCTAATTCAAGCACATGAACCAGAAGGACATCATCAGTTATGTTAAAAAACACCCCTCCGGGAAAGTGAAGATCGCCTATGCAGACATAGACGGCATCTTGAGGGGTAAATACATTTCAACAGCCAAGTTCCTGTCCGCCATTGAAAAAGGGACCAGCTTCTGTGATGTCATCATGGGGTGGGATTCGGCGGATGTTTTGTATGACAAATCTACCATTACCGGATGGCATTCAGGCTATCCTGATAGCCCAGCCTCGATAGACC
>Ga0207909_1000416_pt1 | contig 14546 bp, 11 predicted proteins | sample LakMenEpi05May10_FD_150672 | JGI IMG/M metagenome (GOLD analysis project Ga0207909, IMG submission 150672) | Freshwater microbial communities from Lake Mendota, WI - 05MAY2010 deep hole epilimnion (SPAdes) | ecosystem: Environmental > Aquatic > Freshwater > Lake > Epilimnion/Euphotic zone ...
CTGAGGCTGCAGACCATGCCATTGAAGTAGTGGTAGGGCCAGAATTTGTTACCGGAAGCACCAGGATGAAAAGTGGAACAGCACAGAAACTGGTCCTGAACATGATTTCCACTTCATTGATGATACAGTTGGGCAGGGTAGAAGACAACAAGATGGTCAACATGCAGCTCACCAATGACAAGCTGATCGACAGGGGTGTCAAGATGCTGATGGCCCAAGCGTCAATTGAGTCTTACGAAGCAGCAAAGGATTTGTTGATCAAACACGGGTCAGTAAAAAAAGCGATGGAATCCATCCGTTGATAGCCTGTGCATGAGATAGAACCATATTACAACTGGCGGCACCTGTATATAGCAGATGAGGATCCGAAATCGCCGTTTTTTGGAAGGGAATATTCTGAGTTTCATTATTCCCAAACCATCTATAATTTTTATATCCATCCACAGTGGGATGATATTGGGTCTCCCACACTGTATATCAAGGTTCTTTTCACGGATTACGAGATGGGATATGCCATCATTGAGATGATTGGAGAATGGAATGATGCCATAGAAAACGACATCATGACCTTCAAGCGAGACATCATCGACATCATGATCAAGCAAGGCATCAACAAATACATCCTTGTTGCAGAGAACGTGCTCAACTTCCACAGCAGTGACGATTGTTATTATGAAGAGTGGATGGAAGACATTGAAGAGGAAGGCGGATGGGTTGCCATCATAGGCCTGCCAGAGCAATCCAGGTATGATTTTACAAGGGCCAATATTGACAGATATGTCCAGTTGATTGATTTGCCCGAATGGCGTCCTTTTACCCCCGGAAACTTGTTTACCAAAGTAGACAATATACTGTTGAGAAGGTTGAACAACTGATTAGAAAACGTTTTCGTAATCCTGTTTAATTTATTGTTTTTCTGCGTATAATACACTGAAACATTGTATCATATTCAGCGTTTGTGATGTAACTTTGTGACAATTCAAATCAGAGAAATATTCATCTATGAACTGGAGTCTATTGTTTTCATCTTCCATCGGCAAAAAAATTGTCATGGCGCTCACCGGAATTTTTCTGGTGGTTTTTCTTGTTGTGCATTGTTACGTGAATGCAAACATTTTCTTTGCAAATGCTGAAGAGAATTTCAACCGTGCTGCCCATTTCATGGGATCCAATCTGTTGGTTCGCATCACTGAAATAGGCCTGTTTGCCGGCTTTATCCTGCACATTGTTCAGGGATACAAGCTGGAGTTGCAGAACAGAGGAAGCAGAAAATCTCGCTATGCCGTTACCGCAGGCAACAAAACCTCCAAATGGTATTCCAGGTCAATGGCCATCCTTGGCACACTGATTCTTTTGTTCCTGATCATACACCTCGCACATTTTTGGGTTCCATCCAGGTTTGGTGGACTTGAAGAGGTATATTATGGAGACAAGAAATTCCACAACCTTTACCTGGAGATGAAAAATATTTTTGCAGAACCTTGGGTGGTTATTGTTTACCTGTTGGGATGTTTCTCTCTGTCCTGGCACCTGCTCCATGGCGTGCAAAGTGCAGCACAAACACTAGGCTGGACCAACAAGAATTTTTTTCCCATGATCAAAACCATCGGAGTTGTTTTCTCGATCCTGGTTCCATTGATTTTTGCCCTGATGCCAGTGGCCATGTATTTTGGCCTTCAGCTTGATTTGGAAAACATCACATTGCTATTCTAAACATTTTATTAAATCAACATACTATGCTTGATGCTAAAATTCCTGCCGGAAAACTTGATGAAAAATGGACCAAATACAAGGGTACCGTTAAACTCGTAAATCCGGCCAACAAAAGGAAGCTTGAGATCATTGTTGTAGGTACCGGACTTGCCGGCTCTTCTGCAGCAGCCAGCCTCGGTGAAATGGGCTACAAGGTAAAAGCCTTCTGTTTCCAGGATTCTCCACGCCGTGCACACTCGATTGCAGCACAGGGGGGAATCAATGCCGCAAAGAATTACCAGAACGATGGCGATTCAGTCTATCGTTTGTTTTATGATACCATCAAGGGTGGCGATTACCGTGCCCGCGAAGGAAATGTACACAGGCTCGCTGAGGTGAGCACCAGTATCATCGACCAATGCGTTGCTCAAGGAGTTCCTTTTGCAAGAGAATATGGCGGATTGCTCAGCAACCGTTCATTCGGTGGAACACAGGTACAGCGTACATTCTATGCTGCTGGTCAAACCGGACAGCAGTTGTTGATCGGTGCCTACCAGGCACTCGAAAGGCAAGTGGCACTGGGAACTGTTGAAATGCATGCCCGCCATGAAATGGTAGAGCTGGTCATCATCGACGGCAAAGCCCGCGGCATCATCGCCAGAAACCTGGTTACCGGCGAACTGGAAAGGCATTTTGCCCATGCAGTGTTGCTCTGCACCGGAGGATACGGCAATGTATTCTACCTGTCTACCAACGCAATGGGCTCAAACGTTACCGCAGCATGGAAGGCCCACAAAAAAGGTGCCTATTTCGCCAATCCATGTTTTACACAAATACACCCAACCTGTATCCCTGTTTCCGGAGACCACCAGTCAAAACTGACCCTCATGTCAGAGTCCCTCAGGAATGACGGAAGGATCTGGGTGCCTGCCAAACAAGGCGACAACAGACCTGCCAATGAGATTCCTGAGGAAGAGCGCGATTATTATCTCGAGAGAAGATATCCAGCCTTCGGAAACCTCGTTCCAAGGGACGTGGCATCAAGGGCAGCCAAAGAGCGTTGCGATGCAGGTTTTGGCGTAGGTTCATCCAAACAAGCCGTTTATCTGGACTATGCAGCAGCCATCCAGCGCTATGGCAAGGCAGAAGTGAGCAAGAAGAACCTGGGCAATGTTTCTGCTGAAGTCATCACCAACCTCGGAAAAGATGTTGTGAAAGAAAAATATGGCAACCTGTTTGCCATGTATGAAAAAATCACTGGAGAAAATCCATACGAAGTTCCAATGAGGATTTACCCTGCAGTGCACTATACCATGGGAGGACTTTGGGTTGATTATGAACTCAAAACAACCATTGATGGATTGTATGCTCTGGGTGAAGCCAATTTCAGTGAGCACGGAGCCAACAGGCTTGGTGCATCCGCACTGATGCAAGGACTGGCAGATGGTTATTTTGTTATTCCCTACACATTGGGCAACTATCTCGCAGACGACATCAGAACAACTTCTATCCCAACAGATCATCCTGCCTTCGTTGAAGCAGAACAGAAGGCTGCAGACCGCATCAATACACTCATGTCCATCAAGGGTAAACAAACCGTTGAAAGCTTCCACAAGCGCCTCGGAAAAATCATCTGGGACAAATGTGGAATGGCGCGCAGTGCTGAAGGCCTGAAGCAAGCCATTGAAGAGGTGAGGGCTTTGAAGGCGGAGTTCTGGTCTGATGTGCGCATTCCCGGAGAGATCAACGCAATGAACCCAGAGCTTGACAAAGCAGGAAGGGTAGCTGATTTTATTGAACTCGGCGAGTTGATGTGCATTGATGCCCTGGATCGCAATGAAAGCTGTGGTGGACATTTCCGTGAAGAATACCAAACACCGGATGGTGAGGCATTGAGGGATGATGAAGGCTACATGTATGTTGCAGCCTGGGAGCACCAGGAGAACAATTGGAACCTTCACAAGGAGGCGCTCAACTATGAAGTGGTAAAACCAAGTCAACGCAGTTACAAATAATTTTTACAAAACAGATAACCTGATCATATGCAGCATTATTCAATGAACCTGAAACTCAAGGTCTGGCGTCAAAAGAACAGCAACGATAATGGTCATTTTGAAAACTACGATGTCAATAACATTTCATCTGAAATGTCTTTCCTTGAAATGATTGATGTCCTTAACGAGCGGTTGATTGCTGAAGGAAGTGATTCAATCGCATTCGACCATGACTGCCGCGAGGGCATATGTGGTATGTGCTCCATGGTCATCAATGGCCAGCCCCATGGCCCATGGAAAGGAACCACAACCTGCCAGTTGCACATGCGTGCTTTCAAGGATGGCGATCAGATTACCATTGAACCCTTCAGGGCCAATGCATTTCCTGTAGTAAAAGATTTGATGGTTAGCCGCACTGCTTTTGACAGGATCATTCAGGCTGGTGGTTATGTTTCAGTCAACACCGGAAATGCCGTTGATGGAAACTCTCTACCCATTGAGAAGCAAAACGCTGATGATGCTTTTGCTGCAGCTGCCTGTATCGGATGTGGAGCTTGTGTTGCTGCCTGTAAAAATGCATCAGCCATGTTGTTCGTTTCTGCCAAAGTATCCCACCTGGCCCTCCTTCCACAAGGTGAGCCGGAAAGGAAGCAACGCGTGGTCAGTATGATTGCCCAAATGGACAAAGAAGGATTTGGAAGTTGTACAAACACTTACGCTTGTGAGGCCGAATGCCCCAAAGAGATTTCAGTGCTGAACATTGCCAGGTTGAACAGGGAATACCTGAATGCCAATTTATCTGGGAATTAAGCATAAGCATCAATAGATTGTACATGAATGCGTCCTAACGAAGGACGCATTTTTTGTTATTGTACGGATCTATTCCAATTGAATGGCCACTAAACCGATGATATTGAATAATTTTATGTCATAAATGTCATATTTAATTCAATTCATTTGAGGGAGTTGCTTCCATTTGTCATCATTTTATTTCTTTCTCTGACTGCTTCATCGCAGCCACTGAGCAACCTGCGTCAAAAAACATTCAGTACATCCGGTCAGTCCATCCGGCTGGACAGCTTTAGTATCGTACCCAATTCAGTCAAGATCAGCAATGTTGAACCGTCAGACTATACCATCGACCATCCCGCTGCCATGTTGTTTTGGATCAAGAAACCCAGTCAGCAAGCGGTTTCTATTGAATATAGGGTCTTTCCATTTTCGCTCACTGCTGCAACCAGGCGCATGTCATTTGATAGTATTTTTTACCGGTTCAATATATCAGGCAACCAACTCACAGGTAAAAAGGGATCAGACCGCCCGATAGATTTTGGAAAAATCAATTCGAATGGAAGCTTGGGAAGATCACTGTCTTTCGGTAACAGGCAGGATGCCGTTTTCAATTCAAGCCTCAACCTGCAATTGAACGGATACATGGGCGACAGCATCCTGATCAATGCAGCCATTTCCGACAACAATATTCCCATCCAGCCAGATGGCAATACGCAGAACCTGAATGAGTTTGACCAGGTCTACATCAGGTTTTCAAAAGACAAATGGAAGCTGTCAGTGGGCGACCTCGACATCCGGCAGTCAGACCTTTATTATTTGAATTTTTACAAAAGGCTGCAGGGCCTTTCTTTTGAAACAGAAAACCGCATCAATGCACATACCAACAACAGCCTGTTGGCCAGCGGAGCCATCGCCAAGGGAAAATTCACCCGGAATATCTTTCAAGGTATTGAGGGCAACCAGGGGCCTTATCGACTGAAGGGCGCCAACCAGGAACAATTTTTCATCGTATTGGCAGGAACAGAACGTGTTTTTATCGATGGCCAGATGATGCAAAGGGGAGAAGACCAGGATTATACCATCAATTACAATACGGCTGAAATCACCTTCATGCAGAAACAGATGATTTCAAAAGACAAAAGGATCCAGGTTGAATTTGAATATGCCGATCGCAATTACCTGAACACCCAGCTCTTTTTCAACAACAAATTAGCAATCAATAAAAAGCTGGAGGTTTCAGTGGGATATTTCGGCAATGGCGATGCCAGGAATTCGCCCATCAACCAAACCCTTAACGCCAGCCAAAAGCAGTTCCTGTCTGATGTTGGAGACAATACGCTCAGTGCTTTTTATCCCTCTGCTGTTGCAGACACCTTTGCCACAGGCAATATACTTTACCAAAAATTTGACTCCACTTATGCTGTTGGAAAAAAAGCAACCGTCTATGTTTACCAGCCAAGCAAGCGCATTGATCTTTATTCCCTTTCATTCATAGATGTTGGCGCAGGTGCAGGAAATTATGTACTGGATCCCAACGCTGCGGCCAATGGAAAAGTATACAAGTGGATTGCACCGAATCTCCAAACCGGTGCCAAATCAGGCAACTATGAACCTGTGGTATTGTTGGTTGCGCCCAAAAAACAAAGCCTTGTTTCAGTAGCCACCACTTGGAACGTGAACGATCAAACCCAGCTTGTGGCAGACATGGCCGTAAGCAGATTTGACCTGAACCGTTTTTCTTCAAAAGATAAAACCAATGATAATGGTTATGCTGCCAGGCTGATCCTGAAAAACAAAAAAATGTTGCAGGAGAAGAAGGGTCTGAGTTTGCAGTCAGCCCTCAACCTTGAATTTGCATCCGAAACGTTCAAGCCTGTTGAAAGGCTGCGCAGTGTTGAGTTTACCCGCGATTGGGGGCTCGACCTGATGGAAGGTGCGGCAACAGAAAAAATCTTACATGCTTCCTTCCTGCTTGAAAACAAGCAGTCACATCAACTGAAATATCTGCTTGGTTCCTATGCACGCAATACTGATTTCAATGCCAGTCGACATCAACTTGAACACCATCTTAACCAGCGGGGATGGATCATCAACAACCAAGTTGCCATCACCAGTTTCAAGGATGATTTCAAAAATGGACAATTTTTCAGGCCTACACTATCCTTTGCAAAAAGGATTTCCAGTCTGGGAGGCAGGGAAATTGGAATGGGATATGCTGCAGAGAACACCGTTTCTCGATTCAACAACAATGATTCAATTACTCCCGGAAGCTTTGCTTTTTCCACTTTTCAGTTGTATACGCAATCTGATCCAACCCAATTGAACAAATGGGGCATTAAATATTTTACCCGGTCTGACGACTTGCCTGATGGTAAACAAATGCTTAAGCAAGACCATAGCAATAACTTGAATATCAACGGAGAATGGATGTCCAATGAACACCATCAGGTAAGGTTCAATGCTACTTACAGAAAGTTGAATCTTGCCAACAATATCGCAGGTACAATGGCTGGTGAGAGCATGCTCGGCAGGCTGGAGTATTTTACGGACCTATGGAAAGGAGCCATTGCCGGGAATGCCTTGTATGAATTGGGAGGAGGACAGGAGCCAAGAAGGGATTTTACCTATATTGAAGTGCCTGTTGGCCAAGGGGAGTATACCTGGATTGATTTCAATAGCGATGGCATTCAACAACTCAACGAATTTGAGGTGGCCAAATTCCGTGATCAGGCCAAATTCCTCAGAATCTTTACGCCCACCAATGAATTCATCCGATCAAACAACCTGCAATTCAATTATAACCTTGTCTTTAATCCATCCCTTGCATTGGAAGGAAATGAAGGTTCAGCGATGAGGGCCTTTCTAAAGAGGCTTTTCTTGCAATCAGCCTTACAGGTTTCTCAGAGACAACTGGCTTCGGGGGAGCGGATCCTGAATCCTTTCAAGGGCATGATTCAGGACACAAGCCTGATCACCTTTGACCAGGTCCAAAGTCATTCTGCTTCCTTCAATAAATTCAGCCAGGTCTGGGGAATGGACCTCAATTTTCTCCAATCCAGCAACCGCGCTTTTTTGTCTTATGGATATGAAACCCGTCGATTGCGTGATCTTTCTCTGAAAATCAGGAGCAATTGGTTCAAGATGTTTACCCTCGATTTAATTGGAAGATTGAACAGGAATATCCTGGAGACACCCAATTTTGGGAACAGGAATTTCAATATCCTTTCCCGGGCCATTGAACCGCGGATAACCTTTACACGGGGAACCACCCTGCGTTTGCAATCTTCCTACAAATGGGATAAAAAGCAAAACAAGGGACCAGAAAATGCATTGATCAACTCCCTGAACCTTGAGGGGAAATACAACCTTGTATCCAATACTTCCATCACCTCCAGGATTACTTTCAGCAACATACAATTCAATGGTATTGCCTCTTCCAGCCTTGGCTATGTAATGCTCGACGGCCTGCAGCCGGGTAAGAATTTCTTGTGGACCATGGACCTTACCAAGCGGATCAGTTCCTTTATTGAAATGTCAGTCCAGTACGAGGGAAGAAGATCCGGAAGCTCAGGGTTGGTCAACATCGGCCGTGCACAAATCCGGGCCATTTTATAAAAAAGCCGCATGCAAGATTTGCATACGGCTTTCAGTATCTGAAAGTTTGGTTTTACTTCAATATGGCAACACCCTCACCAATCTTGAAACCATTTTGGTAAACAACAATAGAATAGTTTCCTTTTGTATACTTGTCTGCCTGGCGAAGGTCGAAGCTTACAAATTTGGCTTCGCTTTGTTTGTATTCTACATCAAGCTTGGTGGTAAAATCAACCTGTCCATCCTGCCTTGTATTGATGGTGCCGGATGCCAATGATTCTTCCTTGATAACTTTTCCTGAAGGGTCTTTTGCAATGATGAAAAGCTGTTTTGCGCCGGATGTGGCAATCCTGTTTTCGTCAAGGTTAAAAGAAATCCGGAACTTATCTGCCCTTTTTGCCGAAGAGGTACTTTTTTCCTTGCCTGAGTTTCTTTCGTTGATGGCCACAATATTAAATCCAGAGGCATGCAATGTTGAACCAACATCCACCTTGTTTTCAGCCTCCTTCTTGGCTGTTTCAGTAGTAGAAAGGTTGTTGCTCAGGTTCTTGTTTTCGTTGGTAAGATTGTTTTTGTCTGCAGTAAGCTGAATGTTTTCACCTTGTAGTCGCTCAATTTCTTTTACATAATCATCAATCCTGCCATTGAGTTCGCTGACAAGCCTCCTTGCTGCTGCAAGATCAGCAGAGGTTGCATTTTGTTTGCCTACAAGAGATTTGAATTTTGATTTGAGGATACCCAGTTCATTGTCACGGGTTTTAACCAGGCTGTCCAACCCATTGTTGGTGGCCGTCATTTCATCCAGCCTCACAATGGCATCGTCAAACTCTTTCTGAACATCGTTCTTGGCTGAATCCAGGGTAGCATATTGGGCATCTTTTTCAGTAATAACTGCAGTGGCCTGGCTCTTGGCATACATAAAATAAATCCATGAACCTACAAGGGCAATGGCGAGCAAAATGATAATAGTATTCTTGTTGTCTTTTTTGGGGGTTGAGGAATAATTTCCTGCTTCTGGGTAATTTGTACTCATCGTTCAATGATTAATGGTGAAAGTTCGTTGCTTATTGATAATTTCGTATTCATCACAAAGGAAAAGAATTTCTTTCCTTTTAATGTTGATATCCCTGTTAAATTAATCAATAAGCATATTTTTTCATGCAATTTTATGCATGATCTATCATATAATAGCATTTGAATGAACACAGACCAGATCATATCAGATTGGAAGCGCGGTGCTTTTCATCCTGTATATTGGTTGGAAGGGGATGAGGCTTACCATATCGACAAACTCACTGCATTTGCAGAGCACCATATCCTCCCTGCCAATGAGGCAGAATTCAACCTTACCATTTTTTATGGCAAAGATTCAAAAGCGGAGGACGTGCTGAACGCCTGCAGGCGTTACCCGATGTTTGCAGAAAAACAGGTTGTGATCCTGAAAGAAGCACAACACCTTAAAGAAATCGACCGGCTCGAGTCCTATCTGGATCATCCCCTGGTGTCCACCATTTTTATCGTTGCCCACAAGGATAAAAAGTTAGATGGCCGTGGAAAGCTGGCCAAAAGCCTGAAGGGCAAGGCGGTGGTCATCACCACCAAAAAAATGTACGACAATGAGTTGCCTGAATGGGCGGCAAACATGGTCAGAGAGAAAGGGCTTGAAATTCAGCCCAAGGCCCTTTACATGCTGGTAGACCATATTGGGAATGACCTGCAACGGATGGAAAATGAAATTGAAAAACTAACGGTCAACCTCAAGGGCAAAAAGCAAATTGCTGAGGATGATATTGAACAATATGTGGGCATCAGCAAGGAATTCAATGTTTTTGAGCTGCAGTCGGCGCTGGGCAACAGAGACCTGCCCAATACCCTGAAAATCCTGAATTATTTTGCAGCCAATCCCAAAGCTGGCCCCATCCAACTGATTCTTCCAACCTTGTATTCATTTTTCAGTAAACTCTACATTGCAGCTGCCAGTGGATCAAAAGATGAGTATGGTATTGCTGCCGCCCTGGGCATCAAGGCCTTTTTTGCCAAACAATACACGCAGGCCATGCAGCGCTACAGTTTCAATGACATTGAAAAAGCCTTGATCCTGTTGAATCATTATAACCTGAAAAGCATAGGAGTGGGGCAGGTTGACACGGAAGATTCATCATTGATGAAGGAGCTGGCGGCAAAAATCATCCTTCAGTCTTGAGCCTGTTCAGCAACTGTGTAATATCTTGCTTGTCTTGTTCCAGCTGTGCTTTCAATGCTTCAAGTCCGGCAAACTTTTTTTCTTTTCTTGTATAGGCTACCAATGAAACCTTCAACGTTTGGTGGTAAATGTCTTCATCAAAATGGAAGATATGCACTTCAATCCTTCTCTCTCTGCCATTGACAGTGGGCCTGTAGCCAATGTTCATCATGCCTAATTCCTGTCTGATCAATCCGTTTTCATTCAGTTCCACCTTAACGCCATACACACCTGATGCCGGAATCAGTTTATCACTATCGTTCAACGCAAGATTGGCTGTAGGAAAACCAAGTGTTCGGCCAAGCTTATCACCCTCAATTACTTCGCCTTGCAGGCGGTAAGGATAGGAGAGCAGGCTGTTCGCCGTTGCCAGATCTCCATCCAACAGGGCATGCCGGATATGGGTGGAGCTCACCCTTGAGGCATCAAGCATTTTTTCAGGAATCTCTACCACTGCGTATCCGTATGTTTCACCTTTCTGTTTCAAAAGTTCATAATCGCCGGTTCTTCCTTGTCCAAAACGATGATCGTATCCAATAACAATGACCTTGGGGTGAAAAAGATCCACCAAGAATTTTTTGATATAATCGTCTGCAGACAGGGCAGAAAACGCAGGGTCAAAGGCAACAATGACCAAATGGTCAATACCAATGATGTTGAAACGGTCGATGCGCTCTTCAAGGCTGGTAAGCAGTGCCGGGGCATCGGCATTGTTCAAAATTCTCCTTGGATGCGGATGAAAAGTGATCACAACAGTTTCGCCGTTCTGGGCATCGGCTTCAGACCTCAGCTTGTCGAGTATGGCTGTATGTCCTGAGTGAACTCCGTCAAAAGTGCCTATCGTGAGCACAGCGTTCCGAAAAGGAGGAAGATTGTCTATTTGAAAATGAACTTGCATAAGAAATGCAAAATTAATTCAATTGAAAGAATACTGCTCTTCTTGTTGAAATGATTTAAATATTGTCATTTCAGCGTTCTAAACTAAATTTGCGCATACCGCCGAATCCATGAGTTTATACCAGAAAAGAGGTGTTTCCGCCCAAAAGGAAGAAGTTCACGCAGCCATCCAGGATCTTGACCAAGGGTTATACGCCAATGCTTTTTGTAAAATTTATCCTGATTACCTGACCGGCGATGCTGATCATGTAAACATCATGCATGCAGACGGGGCAGGAACCAAAAGCATCCTTGCTTATTTATACTGGAAGGAAACGGGTGATATCTCGGTTTGGCGTGGCATTGCCCAGGATGCGGTGGTAATGAACCTCGACGACCTGCTTTGCGTAGGTGTATATGACAATATCATTTTCAATTCTACCATTGACAGAAACAAGCACCTGATCACAGGCGAAGTGCTCAAAGAAATCATTGATGGCACAAGCGCTTTATTTGCTGATCTTGAAACGATGGGCGTTAAAATTCATTACCTCGGTGGAGAAACAGCTGATGTGGGTGATGTGGTGCGCACGGTTGCCGTCAATGGCACCATGACGGCAAGATGGCCAAAAAACAAATTGGTGACCAATGACAAAATTGCCGTTGGCGATGTCATTGTAGGTCTCTCCAGTGCAGGCATAGCAAGTTATGAAACCGAATACAACAGCGGAATAGGCAGCAACGGACTGACGAGCGCAAGGCATGATATGTTTTCCAAGGTCTATGCTGAAAAACATCCTGAATCATTTGATCCTAATTTGCCCAATGAGGTAGTGTATATCGGTAAACATAAAATGACCGATCCTGTTGACGTTCCAGGCTTCAGTGTCAATGCAGGAAAAATGGTACTGAGTCCCACCAGAACATTTGCGCCCATCATCAGGGAAATTCTGGAAACGGATTTCGATGCGGTGCATGGCATGATCCATTGCAGCGGAGGTGGTCAGACCAAATGCCTCAAATACCTTCCAGCGCCCATGCGTGTCGTGAAAGACAGTTTGTTTGACATTCCTCCTGTCTTTGATCTTATCCAAAAAGCCAGTGGATCAGACAACAGGGAAATGCTCCAGGTTTTCAACATGGGATGTCGGATGGAAATTTATACCAATGAAAAAGATGCACAGCGAATGATGGATATTTCCAGGAAATTTGGCGTTGATGCCAAAATCATCGGAAGGGTCGAGGAAGCTGCCGAGAAATGCCTTGATATTTACTTGAGCGACGAAAAATTTACTTTCATTCCATAAAAGGTTACCATGAGTGAAGCAGTGCTGTCCATTAAAAATGCCAACATTTACCAGGGAGATTCATTGATTCTCAGTGATGTAAATATTACTGTATCAAGAAGTGAATTTGTATACTTGGTAGGTAAAACAGGAACTGGAAAGTCCAGTTTGCTCAAGACTTTGTATGGTGAATTGCCCCTCAAAAATGGTACCGCCAATGTTGCAGGGTTCGACCTCAAAGACCTTACCTGGAAAACCGTTCCTTTTCTGAGAAGGAATATTGGCATTGTGTTCCAGGATTTTCAATTGTTGACAGACAGAAATGTGCACGATAACCTGAAATTTGTTTTGAGTGCCACTGGTTGGAAAGATGAAAAAGCCATTGAAGACAAGATTGATGAAGTGCTCGGAAAAGTGGGATTGAAAACGAAGGGATTCAAATATCCTTACGAACTTTCCGGCGGAGAGCAACAACGCATCGATATAGCAAGGGCATTGCTCAACGCTCCCAAACTCATTTTGGCTGATGAGCCCACGGGCAACCTGGATCCAGAAACCACTGAAGAAATCATGAACCTGCTTTTTCAGATCAGCAAAGACCTCGGAACTGCTATCGTGATGGCTACGCACGACTACATCGTCATCAATAAATATCCTGCAAGGATGATCAGGACGGAAGGCGGAAAAGTCATCGACAATGCTAATATAGCATCCTCACCAATGCATTGACCCCTTTTTCGTTGTTGTATTTCCCGTTCAGGAAAGACGCCCTTGCTTCATGTGCTGTTGCATCAAATGGTTGATTGAACAATGCTTCCGTCATCTGTATCAACGAAGCACTGCTTTCGGCAACATGGGATGTTGATGCTACACCCATTCCGCAAACCCCTTTGGTATTGGTTAAAACATGTCTACCCAATGCAAGGGATTGATACAATAGTCCAGTATTGCATTGTTCAACAAAACTTGGCAGCAGGTTGACCTGCGCTTTTTTGATCAGGTCCTGTAATTCTTTTTCACTTGGATTCGAAACCAGGCAGGTATGCATTTTTTCATGAGCAGCCTCTTCCAGCTGTTCAGATGGATTGTCGCCGGCAATGACAAATGGTACTTCAAGTGTATGGAATACGTTTTTCAACAACCAATTGGCAGCGTATGCATGTTCGGATTTACCCAAATTGCCATGGTAGAGGCAAAAGTTACCTGTTCCAGATTGCAGCATAAGGAAAGGCATTTCTATGAACTGGTCAACTACCGTGATAGCATTAAGGCTTCGAGTTTTAAGACCTTTATACTCTGGAGAAACAGCAAATTGAATGGAGCCTACCGAAATTTTCTTCATCAATCGTCCAAACCGGATAGACTCAATAGCGTAAAAAAGCTTTTGGATTCCCCAGGAGCAAAGGCTGCACAAATCCCTGAAATGTAATTGTTCATTTCTCAGCATCCTCACAACAATCTTCCTGTCTTTACTGAATGAGGCATCCAAGAGGGGAGAAACGGTCTTCAAGCCTGCAAATAGAATAGGAAAGCGGTCGGCTTCAAGCCTCTTGACCAGGGATCTGTCAGACCTTGAACTTAATGCATAGGGTGTGGTCAAGGTATATGCCTTATGGCCCTGTTTCTTTGGGTAAAGGTGAAGTTCATGGCAAAAGGGTAGCAGGCTTTCAGGCTTTTGATTTCCGAAACAATGCACATGCAACAAGATGCCTTGGGCATGCAATGCTTTGATCAAAAAAACAAGCTCTTTCAAAATGCCTGAATCGGATGGCAATGGAACATCGTGCGCAACAATATGCAAATGTTTATCCATCATAGCATGTAAAATACATTTAAGGGTCAATTGTTCTTGCTACCTTCGAATAAATTTTAGAAAATGGTTGATCAAGATCAAAATCAAGACCTTTCACCTGTTCGCCCGCGGTTTTTGACCATCTTGTGCTATCTCACGATTTTTGCCAGTACATACATGATTTTCTCCGCTTTTTCTGGCCTTTCAGATCCTGAAAGCACGGTCAAGGCCATGACCAATAGCATGGAACGATGGGAATCTGTTCTTCAGGATGCGGT
>Ga0207909_1000420_pt1 | contig 14456 bp, 18 predicted proteins | sample LakMenEpi05May10_FD_150672 | JGI IMG/M metagenome (GOLD analysis project Ga0207909, IMG submission 150672) | Freshwater microbial communities from Lake Mendota, WI - 05MAY2010 deep hole epilimnion (SPAdes) | ecosystem: Environmental > Aquatic > Freshwater > Lake > Epilimnion/Euphotic zone ...
TGGAATCAGACTCAGCTGCTAATTCTTCAGCCGCTAAGGGTGCAGACCTAGTTATCTTGGCTGTCAAACCAAACATGATTCTTGAAACACTTAGCGAAGTCGCTGCAGCTCTAAAGCCCGACTGCTTAGTTGTTTCCGTTGCCGCAGGCATCACTACCGCAGCTATGGAAGAACAGCTTTCAGGTAATGCAGCAGTTGTTCGGGCCATGCCAAATACCCCATCAATTGTTGGCTTGGGAGTTACGGGAATTAGCCAAGGCTCCAATGTCTCTGATGAGCAACTAGATGTAGCCGTTGAGCTCTTTTCAAGCGTGGGTAAAGTCCTGGTTGTTGATGAGAGCAAAATCGATGCGCTCAGCACAATATCTGGTTCTGGCCCAGCATATGTTTTTTACTTTGCCGAAAAACTCATTACCGCAGCCAAGTCTCTTGGATTCAGCGAGCAAGAGGCGAGCCTGATGGTGAAAGAAACTTTCCTAGGATCAGCCACGTTGCTCGCAACTTCTTCAAGTTCTCCAGAACAACTAAGACAGCAAGTAACTTCTCCAAACGGGACCACGATGCAAGCAACAGGAAGATTTGATGCTGCAGATCTAGAACGAGTTTTCATTGAAGCAACCGAAGCCGCCTTGGCCAGGGCAAAAGAGTTAGGTAGAATTAAACCATGAGCGACATTTTTAATGCACTGGCAAATCCAAAAGCCCGTTTAGTTCTAGAGACCCTAGCCAAAACTCCGTCTTCGACGGCTTCGAAGCTAGCTGAAGCTAGCAAGGTTTCCTCGGAACAAGTAACAGCGCAGCTGACCGAACTTGTTGAGGCAGGGCTAGTTCGCTCAACTGGTTCTGGCACCAGCAAGAAGTATTCAATAAACGCCAAGGGTTTTACCCCTTACTTGACTTGGTTTGCCAAGGTGGCAGAATCGCAGGCAGTGGCAAGAGTTAACCAACAGGTAACTGAACTTGGCGGCAGGGTGGGAAGCGCAGTTTCTACTGGCACCAAATGGGTTTCAGGCCAAGTCACTGCCAAAGTCGATATTGACCCTAAGAAACTTGGAAAGCAGCTTGGCAGGATGCTGGCAGATGTGAAAACTGAAGCTCAAAGAGAAGTCAAGGGCGTTAAAAAAGACGCAAAAAGAATTGTCAAGACTGTAAAGGCACGCATCAAGGCTGGGAAGTAATTTTCTCCAAGAGCGCTTCAACTTTTGACTTTATGTTGTTTCTAATTTCACGGACCTTTTCAATTGGCTGATCTTTGGGATCATCCAATGGCCAATCAAGGTAAGTCTTTCCTGGAAAATAAGGACATGCGTCGCCACAACCCATAGTGATCACATAATCACTGGCAATTACCTTCTCATCAGATAGCTTCTCTGGAACAGAAGATGATAAATCAATGCCCTCTTCAAGCATTACGGCCATTGCCATGGGATTGATTTGAGTTCCAGGATCGGTTCCAGCCGACAATACCTGAACACTTTCTCCACCAAGATGTTTTAGGTAACCTGCTGCCATTTGTGAACGGCCAGCGTTATGTACGCAAACGAACAAGACAGTAGCTTTAGTTCCCATTTTCTAACCTGCTTTCTTTACGCGAATCAGTACTTCATTGTGTTTTAGAAATCCTGGTTTCCAAGGAGGATCAAACCTGGACCAGTAAAGGTTGCCTTGGGGAACTAGTCCAGCCTGGGTAACTTCTTCCAGAAGCTTTGTACCTTCGCTTTCGAACTTTTCTTTGTTCCAGGAGCCGCCAAATTTTCTGGCGGCGGCAAGATGGGCGGGCACTCGAACGACGCTTACCTTTGAGTCTGCGGGTGAGGGAGTATTGGACTCATCCATCTCTTCCGGCATAACAAAACGCACCTTATGCCTGCTGGTAGTTACCGATTCCTGAATCACAGGAGCGGTCATTGCAATCGCTTGTCGCGCCCTGTTGTTTCCACTTATGAAGTTCACCAGGGGTCTAAATCCAATGCTTCCTGCGTTGATGAAGTCGCCGGCTACCTCTGTTTCTATTTGCATTCCTGCGGGGTAGTCACGAAGCTCAAATTCGCCATGCCGTTTAAGCAGGCGGTATGGTTGGTTCTGTGTCATACAAGTCAGTCTAGTAAAGACACTTTTCCGATGTTAAACTAGACCTGAACAGGGAGGAAACATTGAGTCAACCAGCCAGCGACAGCGAAATGAGAAAGCACGCGGCAAAGCTTCTCAAGAAACGTGAAGACTTTAAGCAGTACATGTGGGTCTACCTGATCGTGACTGCAATTACAACTGGAGTGTGGTTCTTCACCACCCCAGACGGCTACTACTGGCCAATATGGGTCATTTTTGGTATGGGAATCGGTGCAGTATTTACAGCACTTGACGCCTATGGAAAGCTTTCCAACAAGCCCATAACTGAGGCTGACATCGACGCCGAAGTTGAGCGCCTCAAGCGCAACAGCTAAGCTGGCTAGGTTGCCCAATTGGGCTAGAAAATATATGAGGTTTCTGTGGGTTCAGTAATAAAAAAGCGTCGCAAGCGTATGTCTAAGAAGAAGCACCGCAAGCTACTTCGCAAGACTCGCCACCAGCGTCGCAATAAGAAGTAACCGCGCTATTCGCGGTTAGCTTTTAGTTCCCGCTTCTTGAAATCGTAAATCGGCCAATCTGCTGCCTTCGCGTATCTCGTCAAAATCTTGTCTGGGTTAACTGCAACCGGATGTCCAACAGCAGTCAGCATTGGAAGATCGTTTTGGGAATCGCTGTAGGCATAAGAACGTTTCAGGCTCAAATTCCTCTCTTTAGCGAGGGCCTTAATGGCCTTTCTCTTCTCAGCACCGTGAATTGGTGCTCCAACCAATTTCCCGGTGAGGATTCCATTCTTTCTTTCCACTTTGGTGCCGATCGCACCGGTTAGTCCAAGTTCGTGCACGATCACATCACCAAGCTCCTGAGGTGCTGCGGTAACCAACCAAACTTCCCTACCCTGTTTGATGTGGTCTTTGGCAAGCCTTACGGTTTCTGGCCAAAGCTTGAGCTTGATGTGTTTGTCATAAACCTCGTCTACCAGAATCTGGAGATCAGAAACGAGCTGGCCTTCAACAAGTGCAAGCACTCTGTCTTTCAGGGCGCTTATCTTGGTGTTGTTTTCACCTTTCCAGATGAATACGAACTGGTGCCAGGCAAAGCGCCAAAAGTCTTTTCTACTAAAGAACTTTCGTTCAAAAGCAGATTTACCAAATAGAAAGCTGCTTGAGCCGCGCAAGATGGTGTTATCGACATCAAAGAAAGCAGCGGCTAGTTTGGGCTGCTCTTTCTTGGCGGATTTAGCTTTATTGGACACCCGCTAAGTTTAACCTGTGGCTACAGTAATTTCTCTCCAGCTTTTGACCAAACCTGGCTGTCATCTATGTGATGAGGCCAGGATGGTTGTAGAAACGGTAGTTTCACAGTTTCGTAGCGTTAACGCTGGTGTAGCTGCAAATATTCAGGTGCAAATCTATGAAACCAACATTCTGGAAGATCAAGAGCTATTGAATCTTTACGGTGAAGAGATACCTGTTCTTCAAATCAACGGACAAACTCATGGCTACTGGCGAATTGATCCAATCAGGCTCTTGGCAGCGCTTGAAGATGTGGTTTCAGGTTCCTAGCAAGACCAAAACCGAAGATTTGTTATTATGAGTTTCTAAACCTCATGATTGGGAGTAATTGTGAACCTAGAACAACTTGGACTCTTTGGAGTATTCCTAGCCGGTGCCATTCCCTGGTTTGAGGCAATTGGGGTTGTTCCTGCTGGAATCCTGTTTGGTCTAGATCCGGTTTGGGTAGTCGCCTCAGCAGTTGCTGGAAACGTGATTACAATTTTTGTCTTCGCATTCGGTGGATCCAAAATACGAGACTGGTTTATCTCTCGTTCTGAGAAGAAGAATAAGAACAAGCCTTCGAAGTGGGAGAAGGCACAAAAGTCATTCGACAAGTATGGAATCTATGGAATGGCCCTGCTTGGTCCAATTCTGATCGGCACACAGTTTGCGGCAGCGGTTGCGGTAGCTGCTGGTGTGAGGCCATTAAAGACAAGTGTGATTATTTCTATTGCAACAGCACTCTGGGCAATCTTGATTGCAGTTCTTTCAATCCTTGGTGGCTTAGATACTTTACTCGAGCGACAGTTGGAACTCTAAGGCTCTAGTCGGTTCGGTCCACGGAACAAGAAACCAACTTCACGAATGCTTGGCTGATGCAACATCAGCATGATTACGCGAAGCAATCCCATTCCAAAGCCACCGTGGGTTGGAGCACCGTAACGGAAAAAGTCGATGTAAGTTTTTAGACCTTCTGGGTCAAGACCTTTTTGCTTAGCTTGCTCGATAAGAACATCAACGCGGTGCTCACGCTGGGCACCGGTAGTGATTTCTGTTCCACGCCAGATCAAGTCATAGCTCTTAGTGAGCTCGGGGTTGCCCTCGTGTCTCATGTGATAGAACGGGCGAACACTAGATGGGTAGTCAGTTAGAAAAACAAACTCATGGTTGAAAGTCTCGGCCACATGAGCCGCGATTTGTCTTTCACCTTCTGGGTCCATGTCGCCACCGCGAACTACCTCATGACCGCGGGCTTTAACGATGTCCACAGCTTCTTCAAGTGGGATTCTTGGGAAAGGTCTAGTTGGAACAACAACTTCGATATCAAATAGTCGTTTGATCTCTTCTCCGTGAGATTCCTTGACGGCAGATATTGCAGCGACCATGAGCTCTTCTTGGATGTTCATAATGTCTTCGTGTGAATCAATCCAAGAAACTTCCATGTCGATTGATGTGAACTCAGTAGCGTGACGAGAGGTAAAGGATGGGTCCGCTCTGAACACTGGGCCAATTTCAAAGATTCTTCCAAGCCCGGCCATCATGGCCATCTGCTTATAAAACTGTGGTGATTGGGCCAGGTAAGCAAAACCTTCAAAGTACTCGAGCTTGAATAGCTCTGCGTTGGACTCCGACGCTGATGCCATCAGCTTCGGGGAGTGAATTTCGGTGAAACCGTTTGCTAGCCAGTAGCTTCGCCAAGCTGCCTCAATTGTGGTTTGAACCTTGAAAACCAGATTCATCTCTGGTCGACGCATGTCTAGAAAGCGCCAGTCCAGCCTCTTGTCAATCGAAGTGTCGTCGGCAATTGGGGTCTCTGGCTCAGAAAGGGTAACGATCTCTAGATCATCTAGCTGGATTTCTAAACCGCCAAGCTTGACTCGTTCGTCGTGAACCAGGCGACCCTTGACCCAAATGAAGCTCCCGTTGGTAACAGTCGAAACTTTGTCGGCCAGTGCATCTTCATCCTGGGGTCTTGGGTAGGTGACCTGAACGTCGCCTGACTCGTCCCGGAGAATGATGAATTGAATGCGCTTTTGGTCTCTGAGTTTTTCAACCCAACCACCTAGGACAACAGGACCATCTTTCATGGCCGCTAGGTCTTTTACTAAGTGTCTCTCGCGCATTAAATTTGCTTTCTTATTCTGGCTTAGGCCCCAAGTTTAGCGGAGGGTAGACTTAGTGTTATGCCCGCAACCCGTATCCATCTGGTGCGCCACGGGGAAGTACACAACCCCGATGGTGTGCTTTATGGGCGTTTGCCAAACTTTGGTTTGTCCCAGTTGGGGCACCAAATGGCCGAAGTCTCAGCCGACCACATCCGATCAAGCGGCGCCAAAGTATCTAGGCTCTTGGTTTCTCCGCTTCAAAGAACTCTCGAATCAGCAAAGCCAATTGCTGAGCGCTTCAATGTCCCAGTTGAAGTGGAAGACGAAATCATTGAACCAGATAACATCTTTGAAGGTCACTCAGTGAGCCTGAAAACCATCGTTCGAAACCCTAGATTCTTACTTCAGCTTCACAACCCTTTCCGCCCCTCCTGGGGAGAGCCCTTCCTTGAGATCCAGCGCAGGATGGTGGGCGCAATGGAAAGAGCCTGGGCAGAAACTGTCTCAGGCGAGGTAGTAATGGTGAGCCACCAGCTACCTATATGGATGGTGCACCGCTACAGTCAGGGCCAAAGACTCTCGCACGACCCGCGCCAAAGACGCTGTGATCTTTCAAGCATTACAAGCTTTGAATTCAGCGATGGCTCCTTGCGTGAGGTTTCCTACAAAGACCCTGCTAAGCCACTTCGGATGAAGGCAACCGATCGAGGTGCTGTTTGAAAAAAGTAGCCATTTCAATAACTCTTGCGGCATTTGTTCTAACCTCTTCCGGCTGCGCTACTGACTCGTTGGCCGAACAATTCCGCGAAGGCGATAACAAGAACTACATCGCAGGAGACGGCACAGTAACCGAATATGCTTTGGGCTCAAGACCAAAAGCTGCTGATTGGTCTGGTGTTAGTGAAAGCGGAGTCAAGCTTTCAAGCAATCAACTAACCGGAGTGATCACCGTAATGAACTTTTGGTATGCGGGTTGTGGTCCGTGCCGAGTTGAGATGCCCGAGCTAATTGAGTTACAAGATCAGTTTCTTAGCGATGAAGTTCAGTTCATTGGCGTCAACGTTAGAGACACAGCTGACACAGCCCTAGCTTTTGCAAGGCAAGTAGATCTTAATTTCCCTTCGGTGATGGATGCCAAAACAGGATCTGTTGTTTTGGGATTCACCGGTGTAGTTACCCCACAAGCGGTGCCAACAACTTTGGTGATTGATTCCGAAGGGAATGTCTCTGCGAGAGTGCTTGGAAGAATCGATAAAGCAATTCTGGAAGAACTAATCAAGACCGTGGTCAGGGAGAAAAATTGAATCCCGCTGAAATAGTTCTAAACGGTTCACTTCTTGCCGCGATGCCACTTGCATTGCTAGCAGGTCTAATTTCTTTTGTTTCACCATGCGTGTTGCCGCTTGTTCCTGGGTACCTTGGGTACATCACTGGTGTTGCTGATGGCTCTGCCAAAAAATCAAGAATGGTTATCGGTTCGTTGCTATTTGTGCTGGGTTTCACCGCTGTGTTTGTTTCATTCGGCGCACTCTTTGGTGGAATTGGAATGTTGATCTACATCAACAACTTGGCTTGGGTGCAGCAGGTGCTTGGAGTGATCATCATTTTGCTTGGACTAGTGCTAATTGGCCAGTTCTCATTCCTGCAGCAAACTTTCAAAACTTCTCTGAAACCAAAGATTGGTTTAGCGGGAGCACCGCTATTGGGTGTGGCATTTGGTCTAGGTTGGACCCCCTGCATTGGTCCGACTCTTGCAGCAGTTCTTACTCTCGCTTCGGATGCTGGCTCCCCTGGCCGTGGAGCGCTGTTGGCGTTTTTGTATTCAATCGGAATCGGATTGCCCTTTATTGTAATTGCCGCCGGGTTTGGTTGGGCTACCAAGTCAGTTAGTTTTGTGAAAAAACACATCAGAACTGTCAACATCGCTGGTGGAGTTATTTTGATTGTTCTTGGCATCGCACTAGCTACTGGTCTATGGATCGGATTCGCATCTTGGCTTCAGGGGGTGTTTGGTGTCTTTACCCCAGCGCTATGACGCTCCTGATATAGGACTCACTGGTTGGTCCAGATGGATCTGGAGGCAACTAACCAGCATGAAAACTGCGCTCATACTTCTTTTGCTTTTGGCCGCCGGAGCAGTACCAGGTTCGATCTATCCGCAGCGATCTGCCGATCCAAATGGTGTTGCGCAGTTTTTTGATAACAACCCCGAGCTAGCACCGGTTCTCGATTTCTTCCAACTCTTTGATGTTTACGGATCAATCTGGTTCTCGGCGATTTACATTCTTCTTTTCACTTCATTGGTTGGGTGTGTTCTTCCAAGAACCAAGGTTCACTACGATGCCCTGCGTCAAGAACCAGTCAAAACTCCAACCACTTTGTCTCGGATGCCCGCATACCTAAAATCCACTACCCCAAAGGGCCTAGACCCGGTTCAGGTAGGAACGCAGATTCTAAAAGGCAGAGGCTACCGAGTTATCAAGCGCGGCAACTCGATCAGCGCTGAAAAGGGCTACATGCGCGAAACCGGAAATCTGGTTTTTCACCTTTCTTTAGTTGGAGTCTTGATTGCTGTCGGTGTTGGTGGCGGCTACAGCTTCTCAGGCCAAAGAGTGTTGGCTGAGGGGGACACTTTTGTGAACAACCTCGCAGGCTTTGACTCTTTGTCGCCAGGTCTGTTTTTCAACCCAGAGACTCTAAAACCACTCAGCGTAACTTTGGAAAAATTTGAAGTCGACTATGACTTCACCAATGAAACCAACATTGGAGCCCCGCTAGATTTTCGTGCCACTGTCACCCGAAAAACCTCCCCTGAAGATCCAGGTGAAACCTCAGTAATCCAGGTAAATGCCCCGTTGGATGAGCCAGGTGCAAGCCTTTATCTAACAGGGCACGGTTACGCACCTGAGATCACAGTTAGAGATGCCAACGGTGACATTAGCTACTCCGGTGCAACCATTTTTCTTCCCCAAGATAACAACATGACTTCGATTGGAATTATCAAGGTTCCAGATAATCAACCAGAGCAAATTGGAATTGTTGCCTTCTTTTATCCAACTGCGGCCGAGCTTTCAACCGGTGCCTACACTTCTATGTTCCCTGGGATTGTGAACCCACTGATCTCAATGAATGTTTACACCGGTGATCTTGGCTTAGATAGCGGTCAGTCACTAAATGTGTACGCACTAGATACCGAAAGACTCACGCAGGTTGCAGGACGAGATGCACCAAGCCCAGGAGTAGTTCTCGAGCTTGGCCAAACCAAGGATCTCCCAAACGGCTTAGGCACTGTAACTTTTGATGGCATCAAGAGATTCGCTTCTCTAGACATCGCTCACAACCCCGGTCAGTTCTGGGTGTTGCTGTTTTCACTGCTTGCTTTGGCTGGAGTCATTATTGGATTGATTACTCCTCGCCGCAGAGTGTGGGTTAAGAGCACGGCTTCGGGTTTTGAAGTCGCAGCACTTTCCAAGCGAGAAGATCCAAGACTTGAAGAAGTTGTTAGAGAATTAACACAAGAGATAAAAAAAGGAAGTAAATGAACTCCGTTGTTCTGAATGAAAGCCTGTCCCAGACCTCTTTACTGGTGGTTTTTGCTTCCATGCTGGTTTTCGCCGCAGCTTTCTTGGTATCGGGCTGGCACCTTTCTAAAGCCGCCAGCAAGAAAGTCAAAGAGGTCAAGGCCTCTTCAGCTCTCGAACGAGTGGGCCTCTCCCTAACCGTTATTGCCACCTTGGTTCTTGCGGCTGGCGTAATCCTCCGAGGAATTGCTGCCTCGAGAGTTCCTTGGTCAAATCTTTACGAGTACTCAATTACCGGCACATTAATTCTCATGATGATTTTCTTGATTTCCATCCGCGTTCCAGAAGTTCGGATTCTGGCTACCTTCGTAGTTGGATTTGTGCTGTTGGTTCTTGGCACCGCAGTCTCGCTTTTTTACGTAGAGGTTCAGTCGCTGATGCCAGCACTGCAAAGTTTCTGGCTCGTGATTCACGTTTTGGTAGCACTTACGGCAACCGCTTTCTTTAGCATTGCAGCCGCCCTATCAACCGCCTATCTCCTAAAGACCGCCAACTGGGTTGAGAAAGCAAAGACAAAGGGAGTTGCAAACTTCAAGCGCGTAATGGGAATCTTTCCAAAGAAAGAAACTCTTGAGCAGCTTGCCTATCGATTCAATATTGTTGGTTTCATTCTTTGGAGCTTCACGTTGATTGCAGGTGCAATTTGGGCAGAGCGTGCCTGGCACCGCTACTGGGGTTGGGACACCAAAGAGGTTTGGACTTTCATTATTTGGACAATCTACGCCGGTTACCTGCACGCCAATGCCACAAGAGGTTGGACTGGTAAGCGTGCAGTTTGGTTAGGACTTGTTGGTTTTGCTGCGGTTGTTTTCAACTTCACCATCGTGAACATGTTCTTCAAAGGTTTGCACGTTTACTCAGGACTCTAAACCTAGAATTTTGGAGCAACGCTCCAACCTGGCAATCCACCAGTCATACCTGTGATCTTCTGCCTTCAATATCTCAAGCGATGAAGTGTTGATCTCTGGACGACGAAGTTCAAGGATTCCATTTTCGGGAAGCAACCGGTCCGCTGTCAGATCGCCACCAAAGAGATAGCCCGTTCCAAGCCCTGCGTCGTAATTTACTTCCGGAAGGCAGGAAGCGAAGTGCAATTCGGCAGCTAAACCAATTGAGGACTGCATCGCACTGGAGGCGCAGATATTTAGCTTTGAAGAATTGGCAACAGCTAGAGCGCTAGCGATGCCGCCAAGTGGAGCACTTTTAAGAACCAGTAAGTCAGCAGCTCCTGCAAGTTCAACAGCCAACGGGTCGGAAGCTCTTCTAACTGACTCGTCGGCTGCAACCAATGTTTTTTGCCCGAGTTTGGAAATCTCAATTCGGAGCTCGGCTAGTTCGGCGATTGTTGCCACCGGTTGCTCGAAGAATTCAAGATCAAGTGAATTATTCTCTAGCTCAGCAATTAGCTCTAGCGCTTGCGCAACTGTGTATCCACCATTGGCATCTAGTCGCAGCTTGGCGTCGGGGTATAACCGTTTAGTTTCTAGAATTCGAGCAAGAATATCGTTCATGAATTGCTTGCTAGACTTTGGGTTAAGGCAATCAATGCATCGAGTTTTTGTTTGGCTTTGCCAGAGGTGATTGCTTCTTTTGCTTGATAGATACCATCAGCAATGCTGTTCGCGACATTTGCGGCATAGAGTGTGGCGCCAGCATTCAAGCAAACAATATCGTTAGCAAGACCTGATTGATTATCGAGAACCTGAAGGATGATGGCTTTAGACTCGTTTGCATCTTTCACTTTGAGCGACTCAAGGGAAGACGTTGTTGCCATTCCAAAATCATCCGGAGAGATTTCATACTCTTTAATCTGGCCATTGAGAAGCTCGGCAACGATGGTTGGTCCCGAGAGGGTAATTTCATCAAGGCCGTCTTTGCCATGCACCACAAGTGCATGCTCCGCACCCATGAGTTGTAATACTTTTGCTTGGATTCCGACAAGCTCTGGATTAAAAACACCCATCACAATATTAGGCGCTTTAGCGGGATTAGTCAGTGGCCCTAGGATATTGAATATGGTTCGTACGCCAAGATCTTTACGAATCGGGACAACATTTTTCATAGCAGGGTGATGATTCGGGGCGAACATAAAACCTACACCCAGCGTATTGATGCATTGCCCAACTGCCGCGGAAGTGAGATTGAGTTTTACACCAAGAGCCTCCAGTACATCAGCACTCCCAGACTTACTGCTCACGCTGCGATTACCATGCTTTGCAATTTTGGCCCCAGCTGCAGCGGCCACAAACATCGATGCAGTTGAGATATTGAAGGTATGCGCACCATCACCACCTGTGCCGACTACATCAACCAAATGAGTCTTATCGGGCACATCAACCGGAGTTGCAAAATCACGCATCACCTGTGCGGCGGCAGCAATTTCAGTAGGACTCTCTTTTTTACTACGCAAGGCAACTAATAGTGCAGCAACCATTGGACCAGGAAGCTCACCGCCCATGATTGCGCGCATGATGCCGATCATATCTTCTTTGGGTAGTTCCTTACCTTCGATTAAGTGTTGTAGGGCTGCTGATGCTGTCATTGTCATGAGAATTTGATTATTTCAGTTGTAAAAAGTTTTTGAGCAATGCGTGCCCTTGTTCAGACAAAATCGACTCGGGATGAAATTGCACTCCTTCAACAATAAAATCTTTGTGCCTTACGCCCATGATTTCACCATCATCAGTTTCTGCAGTAATCTTTAGGCAATCCGGAAATGATGTTTTTTCAATAGCAAGAGAGTGATAGCGAGTTACTCGAAATCGTTCTGGTAAACCTTGAAAGACACCCTCGCCGGTATGATGAATCACATCGGTTTTACCATGCATCACTTTCTTCGCCCGAATCACTTTCCCGCTAAATGCCTCACCAATTGCTTGGTGACCTAGACAGACACCAAGGATCGGAATCTTCCCAGCATATTGTTGGATTGTGGCAACTGAGATCCCTGCCTCTGTCGGACTGCAAGGCCCTGGAGAAATACAAATACGGTCTGGCTTAATGGCGGCAATATCACTCACACTGATCTCATCGTTGCGAACAACTTTCACCTCTTCGCCGAGTTCAGCAAAGTATTGAACTAGGTTGAATGTGAACGAATCGTAGTTATCAATCATTAAAAGCATGTTTATCCGCCTCTCGAGGCTTCTGCCAGATCTGCCGCTGCTAAAACTGCACGTGCCTTTGCTTCTGTTTCTTTCCATTCTGATGTGGGGTCGGAGTCTGCCACTACACCAGCACCCGCTTGAGAGTGCAGCATACCGTCCTTAATAACTCCAGTACGAATCACAATAGCCACATCCATATCGCCTGAAAAGGAGAGATATCCCGCTGCACCACCATAAATACCGCGTTTGGTGATTTCCATTTCATCAATAATTTCCATCGCCCGAATTTTGGGGGCACCGGATAGTGTTCCAGCCGGGAAGGTTGCGCGTAAGACATCCATATTGCTCATATTGTCCTTGAGTTCACCCTCTACGGAGCTGACGATATGTTGCACATGCGAGTACTTTTCAATCACCATCGAGTCGGTCACTTTGACCGTGCCCGTTTTGGCAATGCGACCTACATCATTGCGGGCCAAGTCAATGAGCATGACATGTTCGGCAATTTCTTTTGGATCTGCCAAAAGCTCCTTTGCTAATTGCGCATCCTCTTCTGGAGTAGAGCCACGTCGGCGGGTACCTGCGAGAGGGCGGATGGTCACAATCTTTCGATCTTCACGCTTCTCTTGACGCACCAAGATTTCGGGTGATGAACCCACAATTTGTAGATTGCCAAAGTCATAGAAATACATGTACGGCGATGGATTTAAGGAACGAAGCGCTTTATAGAGTTGAAGCGGAGATTCTGCATAAGGGCGACTAATCCGCTGACCAATAACAACTTGCATACAATCGCCAGCCAAAATATATTCTTTAGTTTTGCGAACCGCATTTTCAAAGTCAGTCGCTTTAAACTTCCGAATTAATTCGATACCATTTTCTTTATTTGGCGTTTTGGGAAATTCTTTTTCAGTGTCGACTACATTCTTCAGCTGCGCTTGTAATTCAGCCAAGCGGGCTACACCAGATTCATACGCATTCTCATCAGTGGGATCAACATATGCGATGAAATAAATTTTTCCAGCAACGTTATCGACTACAGCTAATTCTTCGGTGAGCATCAATTGAATATCTGGTACGCCGATTTCATCAGGAAGAGGATGTTTGGCGAGGCGTTTCTCAATATAACGAACGGTATCGTAGCCGAAGTAACCAGCAAGTCCGCCACAAAAACGCGGCAGGTTTGTTTGGGGGGCAACTTTGAAACGTTTGAAATAGGCATCAATAAAATCAAGGGGATTATCTTGATTGGATTCAATTATCCTGCCATCGAGTACTACTTCATTGATTGGTAATTCAGGAGTGCCCACACTCCTTAATAGAGTGCGTGCTGGTAAGCCAATAATCGAGTAACGACCAAAACGTTCGCCACCATAAACGGATTCAAGTAAGTAGGTATTTTTTTGCCCAGAGCCTTGGGTGAGTTTTAGATAAAGTGATAAGGGCGTTTCTTGACCAACTAAAGACTCTGCGAATAGGGCCACTCGATTAAAGCCTTGTGCAGCAAACTGTTTTAATTCCGGAGCATTCATTACAAATTTAGTTTGTACTTATATCGATGATGCGATTTCTTTGCGCATTGCTTCAATGACATCGCGATAATTGGGCTTACCGAAAATCGCAGAGCCAGCAACAAAGGTATCGGCTCCCGCCTTAGCAATCGCTCCAATATTGTCAATTTTGATACCGCCATCCACTTCCAACCGAATACTTCTGCCACTTGCTTCACGATATTGATCCAGCATTTTGCGGACCTGCGTAATTTTAGTGAGGGTACTAGGGATAAAGGATTGACCGCCAAAGCCAGGGTTAACGGACATTAGTAGAACCAAATCAATTTGATCTAGCGCATGATCCAAAAGATGAATTGGCGAAGCAGGATTTAAAACGAGGCCTGCTTGACAGCCATTATCTTTAATTAGACTGAGTGTGCGATGGACATGAGTACTGGCCTCTGGGTGAAAGCTGATTAAATTAGCGCCTGCTTTGGCAAAGTCCGGAACGATGCGGTCAACCGGCTCAATCATGAGATGCACGTCGATCATGGCAGGCTTACCATTTTTTATTGCATGCGGACGAATCGCCTCACAAACCAATGGCCCAATGGTGAGATTGGGCACATAGTGGTTATCCATCACATCAAAGTGGATCCAATCGGCTCCAGATTCGAGAACGACCTTTACCTCATCGCCCAGTTTGGCAAAGTCGGCAGAGAGGATAGAGGGGGCAATAATGGGACTATTAAGGCGCATTCGGAGGCTATTTCGGGACTTTTTGGCTTGTCATACCTAGATTCTAGCTTGCGGACGGGGAATGGATA
>Ga0207909_1000429_pt1 | contig 14279 bp, 19 predicted proteins | sample LakMenEpi05May10_FD_150672 | JGI IMG/M metagenome (GOLD analysis project Ga0207909, IMG submission 150672) | Freshwater microbial communities from Lake Mendota, WI - 05MAY2010 deep hole epilimnion (SPAdes) | ecosystem: Environmental > Aquatic > Freshwater > Lake > Epilimnion/Euphotic zone ...
ACATACGGCGATCTGGCTGATTCTCAAAGCATATGAGATCCGAATCCTCCCAGTGGTCAGCCCGGGCGTCCAGTGATTTAACGATTGCAGGAGCAAGATCTGCTACGGATCCAGCCTTACAGTTAGAGACTACACGCTTCCATGAGCTTGTCTTCAAGGATTCAAAGAGCCGGTCAACCATTACAGCTTTCTTCGGCTTAGGTTCCCCTGGAAACTGCTTCTGAAATTCTGTCCATAGTTCGTCAACCTTTTGTTTGTTGAAGGTTGCCTTTGTTGAAGCACTGCGCCCAGAAGGTCCCTTGTGCCGACCACACGCATAGCTTGTACCACCGACCTCTTTCCAGCATGCCGACTTCTTGCATTTGAAGCAGGTCGGTTTTTCTAGACCCTTGTCTTCGGCCATAACGTCAATGACTCCCCAATGTTGAATCGATACATCGGTTCGCGTTGTTCCCGACATGACGCAAAATGCTAGATTACGGAGTCCTACGTCGAACGAGACCAGCTTCATTTCCTTACTTCGCAGCGCACACGAAAATCACAGAGTTCTAAGCTTCTCCAGGTGCTCAAACCTTACAAGGGCAGATGCTCGTGCCCTCTGTCTCTGAAGATGCCAGAGTTCTGCATTTTTAGTAGAGCGAAGCATCTTTGCCCAGCGACTGTCAATATTCTGAATATACTTTGCGTGTGTGGCAGATTCCATGACTCGGTCCTTTACAGCATCCCACCTTGCAAGCTGTGCCTTATTTAGAGGTACTAGTTTGCGATTCAACTGGGCGAGACTCCCCTCACCGAATCCGATGAAGTCTCCGTATGTCAGAGTGAACCGTAGTCCAAACCGCAATCCTGCTAATGACATTTTTGCACCCTGAAATACGTGCTCAATGCTCCTCCAGCGAGTTCCGCTTGGAAACCCGAATCCGATCTCGATTCCATCCCACTCAAATGACTCTGACGTATCAAAGTTACTGAGCATTCGTCGCCATCCAGAGTATTCTGCAAGTTCGGTGTAGTCTGCTGGATTCCCAGCCTCGTGTATCCCTCGAGTCGGAGGGGCAAACGAGGATCCCGAATAGAAGACCAACTTATCCATGCGTATTACTTTGCAGGGGCAATTGGTTCCGTTTTTATGACACGACGACGTCTGACCTCTACAACCGGTGGAGGTATACTCGGAACAATAGCAGAAAAACGGGTACGGGCTTCTTCCACAGACAACCCACGGTATAACATATCAAGTTTTATGGCTAGCATTGATTTGTGGCTAGACCCTTTTTTACGGAATGAATTCAGGTGCGTCAAGTGCATCTTCCATCGAGAACGGGGTGAAGTTCTCAGCAAGGTTTTTTTGTATGTTTAGTTTGAACTTTTGGAACGCCTTCTCTCCTTGGTAATATCTCGTAAGCCACCTATTGGAGAAATGCTGACACGTCAGAAACATCAGCTCTTCATCAGAAATCTGAGCCCGACACATCGGGCAGGAGGCATCTCCGTCCTGGAGGTACCACCACTTCATGATGCACTTCATATGGAATGCATGTTTGCACCTAAGGGTAACATTTGCGTCGTCTTCGAAGCAAATAATACACATTTTGAGGGGCGTTGTAGTTTATCTGCAACGTATGTATCCATTTTTATGCAACCGCCTTGAGGAGCTGAAGGAGAACCGTCTTGCTGTCGGTCTTGCTAAAGGGGATTCCCTTCTTTGTCAAGAGTTCCTGAAGCTCCTTACGGGTCTTTGACTGGATGTCGTCGGTATCCACGGGAGGTCCGCTAACCGTCTCGGTGGGCGGAGCCTGCTCAACTTCTTCGCGATCATCCTCTTCTTCCTTTTCCTTTTCCTCCTCCTCAACAGGGGGCTCATACACGGGTTGCATCTCAGATAGAACCATTGCAAGAGTATTCAGCGACTGGTGGATACGTGTCTGTTGCCAGTAGATCCATCCGACTAGAAACGCCAGTACAAAAATCATTCCGGCAAGGAGTGCGATTGCTGCATTCTGAAACTGCATTTGGTTGTTCTACTGATGAATTCTTTAAGCGTTTGACGCATGTTTAGAGAGGGACAACATCGGCGACCGGGGCGACGACCGAAGAAGTCGGCACATCAACAGACTTCTTCACCTCGACGGGGGCTACAACTGAAGAAGTGGGGACGTCAACGGACTGCTCTAGAAGCTTCTTCACCTCGACGGGGGCACGCAGACCACGACGGGCCGCGCGCTCCTCCTCACGACGGGCACGCTCCTCCTCGTGGCGACGGGGACCACGAGTGGCAGGGGAGCTCGGTACGGAGCTTGTGCCAACAACCTTCTGACGGCGAGCCGCGCGCTCCTCCTCACGACGGGCACGGCGATCTACTACCGAGCTTGTGGCATCCTGAGAGCCAACAACCTTCTGACGGCGAGCCGCGCGCTCCTCCTCACGACGGGCACGCTCCTCATCGTGACGACGAGGGCCACGGGCCACCTGCGGGGGGCTGGGGGCAGGAGGGGGTACTGGGCTAGTCTGGACAGACCGACTTTGGATAGCCTGGGATACAAGGCGAGTAATAGAGCTCATTCTTTTGTATTGGTTCGAGAAAATGTAGTATCCCTACAAATGTGGTGGCTACTGATCATTCTTGGTATAGGGCTATTCTACTACACTACACGTCGTGAGAACTTGACGATGCGTTCAGAACAAAAGTATGTGGATCCTGCGGGGAACACGATTATAACTCCTTAGAAGTCCTCATTCATACTGATAACCATCTTCTGAGCATCCATCCCGACTCCAGGCTTCTTGTACTCAGCAACGCGCTTCTCGAAGAAGTTAGTCTTTCCCTCCAGCGAGATCAAATCCATGAAGTCAAAGGGATTCTCTGCACCATAAAGCTTTCCAACACCAAGCTGAACAGCCAAGCGGTCTGCAACGAACTCGATGTAGACCGACATCAGGTTTGCATTCATTCCAATTAAACTGCAAGGAAGTGCCTCACAGATGAACTCCTTTTCCAGTGCTACGGCTTCGCGGATGAGCTCTTCGACAACTCCAGCTTCAGGAGGAGGTTGCTTGTGAAACATTGAAACCGCGAATACGGTGTGTAGCCCCTCGTCGCGAGAGATCAACTCGTTTGAGAATGTCAGACCAGGCATCAGACCTCGCTTCTTTAGCCAGTAGATTGCGCAGAAGGCTCCGCTAAAGAAGATACCTTCGACAGCGGCGAAGGCTGCGAGACGCGTTGCAAACGATGCGTCCGACGAGATCCACCGCAGTGCCCAATCTGCCTTCTTTCCGATACAGGGAATCGACTGAATTGCATTGAAGCACTTCTGTTGTTCCTCCTTGTCCTTCACATAGGTATCGATCAGCAAACTATAGGTCTCTGAATGAATACCCTCCATGGCATTCTGAAACCCATAGAAGAGCCTGGCTACCGGACTTTGCGTATCGCATTGGAAACGCATTGCGAGGTTCTCCTGGACAATACCATCACTTCCAGCAAAGAACGCAAGAACATACTTGATGAAGTGGCGCTCATTATCGTCCAGAGCGCCCCAGTTGTCCTTTGATAGATCAATCTCTTCGGCTGTCCAGAAAGATGCTACCTGTTGCTTGTACATCGTGTAAAGATCCTGTTCGTCGCTATCGATGGGAAATAGTGTGTACCTCATATGGTGTTTATCACATATAAAATGTAGCGTCCGTTTTACAAATGGCCCGAGTTCCATTCAGTGGTCAGTCACGATATACTGATCAGCTTTTGCAATCTGTTCTGATTCCCACCGTTGTAAGCAACACTACTAACGGTAGGGACTATTATTACACTCTCGAGACCGATCTTTGCGCATCAACACTTCATGTGAATACCGTCTATGCCAACACTGTAAACACTAGTAATCTTGGTCTGGGTAATCTTGCAGACGAAACGCTTGCGCTAGGATGCCAGGCCATGCAAGGCGTGTATTCGTGCAATGTAAGCACTACAGTTATCGGCGTTCGTGCGGCTGGAAACAATAATGCCCGTGGAACGTTCAATGGGAACGTATTGGTAGGGGCAGAAACCGGGCTGAATCTATGCAATACAAACTACAGCATATACCTGGGAGCTGGTGCCGGAACCTACGGTCAGGGTACATCGAACGTTGTAGTAGGATATGGTGCGTTTGTTGGGTTGTCTGGGGATCCTACGACCGGGAATGTAATTCTAGGAGCAGGTGCTGGTAAATACACCATAGGAGATAGCAATGTGTTTATCGGAACAGATGCGGGAGCGGATCTTACAGTATCAAATACTCTTGTGATTCACAATAGCAGTGATTCCGATCATTCTTTGATCTATGGAAAATTCGATGAACAGCAATTAGGTATAAACTGTATTCCTACAACATCCTTCGAGGTTTCTGGGAACGCCTTGATTCGTGGAAACATATCCGTCAGCGGGAACTTATCTATTAGCGGATTCTTCACAGGTGACGGACTGGGGATCAACTGCATTCCAACAGCAACGTTTCAGGTTTCGGGATCTAGCATTCTCAAGGATCTTTCAGCAAGTAACGTTCTAGCAAGAACTCTTGGAGTTAACTGTGTTCCTACAGAGACATTTGGAGTCAGTGGAAATAGTGTCTTCGACGGAGATCTAACGGTGCTTGGTGTTATTACCGGAGCTGTTGCTCCAACCGGAATATCTGGGTTTGCTGCCGATCTTCATGGTGCCGGAAATGGGTACTATGGTGGAGTGGGGTTGTTTGATGCAAGTATGACTCTGTCTGGAAACATCAGTAACATATCGACTAGCACGAACTATATTGGGGGTGTGTATTTTCAAGATTGCAATGTATCCCTCGGGGGAAGACTAGTAACTCCATCGAATACTTTGAACCACATAGGAGGAGTATACCTCCAAAATTCCAACATTAGTCTTGCGGGGTCTATTTCAAATCTTCCGGTTAGTCTGAACCGTATTGGAGGAGTTGCTATTGATAATTCTAATGTAACTCTTGCTGGAACCGGAAGATTTACTACAGCAATTGGGTCATCTAATTCTATTGGAGGAGTTCTATTGTGCAACCGATTAATAGATATTTCGACTACAAACGCTCGCCTAACGGTAGAAAGTGGACTGGTAGTTGGGAAACTACTATTAAATGTATTAGGATTCCCTGCCCAAGTAGAACAATTTTCAATAAATACGGTGAGTAGTGGGTCAATTAGTAATCGATCTTTTAGTTCAAACAACATCGGCGGAGTCACTCTCTCAGATGGGAGTATTAGTAATATATCTTCATCTGTTAACACGATCGGCGGAGTAAGGCTTGATTCTGGCTTCATTTCTGCTCCAGGAAGATTGACTCTTTCAGGTGCAATGTCGAATGAAATATCCACACAGAATTTTATAGGAGGTGTTTATTTATCAAATGGGTGCCTACAGACCACGTCAAATAGCGATAATACCGTAGGTGGAGTACGATTCTTGAATAGCAATATAACTACCACTGGATACATTAATGTATCCGGAGCCTCGAACTACATCGGAGGTGTATATCTAGAAAATTCCAATATATCTCTCGCAGGACGGATTACTAACTTATCTAGTACTTCAAATTCTATAGGAGGAGTGAGTCTCTCCGGCGGAAGTATAAGTCTAGCGGGTGGTGCTGGATCAGATGTATCCTTTTCGATGTCAAATTCTGGCAATAGAAGAATAGTCCTGAATCGAGACGGAATCACGGTATCGGAAAACTCATCGTTAGTAACAATCGGAGGCGGACAAGTGAGCACAACTTCCGGCTACTATTCTACAGGAGTGGGGGGGACCTCTGGCTTTTTTGCTACGGGAGGTGGAAAATTCTCAAGTGAATCAAATAGTTCAAATAGTATTGGTGGAGTAACCATCGAGAGTGGACGAATCACCAACCTCTCGAGTACTTCAAATTTCATCGGAGGAGTCTATCTCCTGAATTCTAACATCTCTCTGGGGGGAACAATCACAAACCTCTCGAGTACTTCAAATTTTATAGGAGGAGTAACTCTCTCGGGTGGGAGTATTAGTAATATATCATCGTCCATAAATCTCATCGGGGGGGTGTATCTGACAAATACCAATATATCTCTTGCAGGAAGGATCACTAACCTCTCGACTACCTCGAACTACATTGGAGGAGTAACTCTCTCTGGTGGAATTATCAGTAATCTTTCAAATAGCTCGAACTACATCGGAGGCGTGTCATTATCAAGTAACACTATGTCGATTGGACTATTTTACGATGTATCTGGAAATCAATCAACGTCTATCAAAACAAATCAATATCGTTATGAAGCATACGCATCGAATGATAAAACTCAAATACTCATAGGAACACTCGGAGTACAAAACTCAAATTCCGGAATTAGAGGGTATAATAGCGGTACAGAAACCGTGTCAATTAATGCTAGCACTGGTGCAATCAGCAATTCATCAAGTAGTTCAAATAGTATTGGGGGGGTGACGCTCCAGGATGGCCGGTTAAGCACATTAAGTTTTGGACTTATTTATAATCAAACCGGCGGTCCAGGATTTGTTGATATTCCTGTAAGTATTAATGGGTTATACTTTGCTAGTTGCGGTACTGGACTCTCTTCTATATTCCTAAAGACGTCGAACCAGCTCCTTGGCGGAAATGTAGATAATTCTACACAAGGAACATTATTCATTGCACATACACCAACAATAATAAGACTATCAACCAGCACGGGTCCACAACTTGTTGTGGTAAGACTTTTGTTTGAAATGCAGTAAGTTTTAAACCTTCTCAACCATCTTTCGAATTGACAGAGCAGACACTCCCGATGCCGTTGAAACCTTTCCAATAGCAACCTTGTCTCCTCCAAGAACCTTGGCGGCGACTCCAGCTACAACAGTTTTCGGAGTGTGCTCCAGCTCCCCCAGGGTTCCCAGAATCTTCAGAATGGAATCTCGATGTTCGTCAGATGCACCCAACTGAACACACAACCGTTCTGCAATTCCAATCTGGGTCTGCAGAACGCTTGACATTCCACTCTCGTACGCAGGGATACTCTTGCAAAGAGCGCGAACCGATACTCCAAACAGTTTCGAGATCTCCTCGTGGCTCCTCGTGGCACCCTGCTTGGAACATGCAGTAAACACTGCACCTGCCATGAGTGCCCGGCGCGACTCCCCACGAGTCTTTTGGGCATCTGGAATCTTCTTGAAGAGTCCACACGCTTCGAGAAGGATTGCCCTAGGAAGACCAACACGTGTACCAACCCGTGTAATAACATCAAAGATACCAATCCAAGACCGCTCGCCATGTGAAGCCATACACCAGGCCGACATCTTTGCAAGAATCTTCATCTCAGGAGTCTGAGGTCCCCGACGGCGGGCCATCATAGACCCATAGGACGATTCTGGAAGAAGATCAGACGTAAAGCATCCTGTTCGGATCGGCTCATCTTCTCCATTCATACGCCATTCGGCACCCTCGTCGATAACACAGCCCATCATAGTTCCACACTGTGTACATGTCTGCTCACCGTCGCACATCACAATATCAGAGTGTGCACACTGCATTTGCTGAGGTATTCTATGATTCACTGAAGTCCATTTTGCATACTTCCTAACGCAGTAGGGTCATACACCTGAGGGCGGTAGTTTGTGGTCAACACAGGCCGTTGTACAGTCCCGCTCTTTCCAAGCTTCATCCATGAAATCAGCAGATAGTTCTCGTTTACCACCCATACTTGAAACCCTGATTCGGTAAGCTGGGCCATCAAGTAATCCCGGGCTTCTGATTGTTGATAAATAGGATACCCCCAGATATACGAAGGAACCTCAAACACAATATAGGGGGCATTTGCATCGTGGATAGCCTGCTGGCGCACCTTTTGATGAATCTGTCCCAAGACTGGACGCATAGCAGACATTCTCTTCTCCTTACGCATTTCTTGTTCGTCCCATACGTCACGCGCGCGTAACATCTCTGCTCTCCTGTATACAAAATGTTCACCGCAATTGCCCTCGGTGGCGGTGGTGTTCGTGGACTAATGATAGTGGGAGCCCTTCGTGAGCTTGTAAGGCATCAGCCACTAGAGTTCCCAGATGGAATCTATGGGTTATCGATGGGAGCTATTTTGGCAACCGCATTGGCATATCGTATTCCCATCGATAAAATTCAGACTCTTTTGCAGAGCGTGTCGATTAACTCAATTGTACCTGCGATACGCCTTCCACACATACTTGGAGCTCTGTCTTCAAAAGGGATGTACTCAACACAAACGATTGAAGACGTAGTAAAACAGGCCTTTCTGACCGAAAGCATTGATTTGACAGATGCCCGCCTCAGAGATGCACCGCAACCTCTGAAAATTGTGGCGTCAAATATCACCCGTTGCACTCCCACTGTTTTCGAGGGATCTGTAAGGACACTCGATGCAATACGGGCTTCGTGTGCAATCCCAGGCGTCTTTCATCCATATGTCATCTACGATAGCGTCTATGTTGACGGCTGTTTGTATACTGCTTCAATGGTTGATATTCTACCCCCAACTCTTCAGCAGACAGCTCTAATCATAAATCTATCAAAGGGTACTCGTGGTGTAACTCCGCAAATGGTACAGGAGATGCCTCCGTGGAAATTTGCAGAGATAGTCTACCAGAGTACATCTCAGGTAAGGCTTCGTACAACCTATACTTCAAACACTGTTCTTCTCACAAATAGTTCAGTGCGCTCTCTAGACACTCTGTCTCCTTCCCAGCAAATAGACCTCATAAATTCCGGAGCAGAACAGTTATGTGCTTTCTGGACCAAGCGTGTCGATTAGCCATGCCTTGATACGTGCTGTTTTGAAGGATGCATCATAGTGGTGAACTCCGGTAGAAGTTACTAATACTAGAGCAGGATAAGCATCAATACTATACCGCGCTACCTCTGTCTTATCGCTGTCTCCATCATATGCCTCAAACTGAATCGTCTTTCCTCCAAACTTTGTTTTCTGATCACGAACTATCGTTTTCAAAGACTGCCACTCAGGAAGTGCTTTGCGGGAATGCGGACACCAGGTTGTGTAAAATAACATAAGACTGGGTGCTTCGGGATCCGATCCAGCAACGGGAGGATCTGACGTGGGAACATTGGGGTCTGCACCCGGAACCGGATCTGCATTTGGAGAATACTCTACTATAGTGCTACCCGGATAGAACCCCCGCATATACCGATACCAACCAATGAAGACAACCACAAATACCACAGCTATGCCGATCGGCAAGAGTATCATTACTCAGGTGCTACATTTAGTAGACGCGCAATACGTCGCTCCGATTCGTACCATGCACGGTATGCTCCAGGAGTCTGTTTCAGTTTTAACCATGCAATATCGCTAACCTGTCGTTCTGGTTCATATGGGCGAGGGCGCACGGTATACCATGTGTCTCTGAATCGTACTACCTGCATACTCTGTACAAGAATGCTCATTTAAAGCTGTTTCCGGGTTCACATGCAACTGTGTATCCCCAACACTTCCACGAACGACTTCTGTATCGCTTTGACCACTCGGTAAACGTGTAAATATTGCTCATCGAAAGATTACACCGCGAACACACTGGAATCAGATTATCGATAGTGGTGTTCCCGCCCTTGCTTTCTGGAATGTTATGACCCACTTGAAAGTCGAACACGGTTATTCTGTTTTTGCACCAAGACGTTGGACACAACGCACTAAACTTGGGACCTACATGAGATAACCACACTTGCTCACGCAGAGCCTTGGGAATCTTGGCTTTCATTATAAACCTAAGACGCGAGCATGTAAGTTTACGCAGGGAAGCCAACCAGGTTCGCGCCGATACCAAAGCCAGCACCCGTCCGGGCCGAGGCGCCGACAGAGGGGGCGTAGATATCAAGAATGGCAAACGTGGCAAGGGCTACCAGAGCAATCATACCGACCTCACCCATCTTGAGAGTCTTCCCAGGGAGGATAAAGGCGGCGATTGCCACGGCAAGGCCCTCGAGGGCATACTTAACCGCGCGAGTTACAAGGTCGCCGGCATTAAACATCGGGGGAGGCGTGGGCTTCGGCTTGGACTCCATGGTTTATACTTGCCTTGGGAGAAATTTTAACCAAGGAGTCCTGTGCTGCATCCTCCAAGTGCATAAACAACAATCGCATAGAACACTCCGGCGTGAATCGCCGCCGCGAGGATTGACGTGCGACCCGAAAAGAAGGCAGGGGGCAGAAAGGGAGGAATCGTTAGAAGGACGCCCGGAGACAGGAGGAAGAAGAGAGCCGTGAGAACCAACGGAGATGCGCCCATTTTGTTAGTTTGCGTATAAAAGACTTTCAGCAAAGCGAATCCATAAGAGTATAGATGCCTCGTGAGACACTCCCTAAGGTTGATGATGATGGTGCCGTTGTTGATTACCTCGAGGAGGACCCGGAGATCCCTACCCAGCGCTACGTGATTTTGTCATTCCTGTCGCCCGAGAAGGTGATCAAGCAGAAGGAGCACTTCATGTTTGAGAAGTTCGTCCAGTGGATGGACTACGACTGGAAGATCAAGGGCATGGAGAAGTTTGTCGACTTCCTTTCCAAGAAGTACACTCTAAAGATCGATGATCTGATGAAGGATGCCCAGGAGTTTGCTAAGGTGCACAATGCAGACATCAAGAAGACGGATGTTCCTGAGCAGTACCAGGTGTTTCTCCTCAAGAACGAGAAGGATCTGCAGGACGAGTTCAATGCCAAGGTTGACTTCCGCAGTAATGTTCGTGGCGTCAAGGTTCGCCGCGCGTTTGCTAATGTTGAGGAGGCGCAGATGTTCTGCAAGGTGCTTCAGCGCAAGTACCCCAAGGACAACATCTATCTTGGCAAGATGGGCTGTTGGCTCCCATGGGATCCCTCTGAGCACGTAATGCCCGAGGTCGAGTATGCTGAGAAGGAGCTCAACGAGATGATGCGCAAGTACAAGGAAGGTGAGGTCAACAAGGAGATGTTCTTTGCAGAGCAGCGCGAGGAGTCAATCAAGACGCAGAAGGAGGAGAACGAGCGTCGCAAGAAGGCAAACGAGGCCGAGAAGAGGCAACTAGAAGATGCGTCGAAGCCCGTTCATCCGACGGAGGGGGCTCTACGCGAATAATCACTTCCGCTTGTCTTCCTTTTGAACCCAAACGGACGGTCCCTTTCTCTTCTGATTCGCAGCAGACATAACATCGTCCACTGCCAACATGGCAGAGATAAATGGCTTGTTATTCACCCAGAGTGATGAGTCGCACATATGGAAGGGCGGGTGATCCTGTGCCTTATACCAATATACCTGATCTTCAAGGCGGTTCGACTGAACCCCGTTGCAGATTACCATGCACTCATAGTTTTCCGTGCATTGATCCATGAATTGACAGAAGAGATCAAAGGTAGGAAACATGCCCGAATAGTTATCGTAGATACGCTTTCGGTTGTTCAGGATGTTCTCACGCAGGATGAAGACGAAATCAACGTTTGTACGCAGATTCGGAGTGATACCCAGCGGGTACTGCATAGTAATGATGGTCATCAGATCAATGTGACGGCCGTTCATAAATACATAGCGAGTGGACTCCTGCTGAATCCACGACGCATCATACAAACAGTCGTCCAAAATTAGGAATGCGCGGGGGTCAAGTGATGAATGGCCTCCGTGAGCGGTCTTATCGTTATTGCGAGCCTGTTTGACCTGCAACTGGCGCTTGATGGTGGCCATGACAATCTCGGGAGTATACTTGTCATGAATGAATCGTGAAGGAACCATGTGTTGGAAAAACTCGTTGGCAACCTCTGTACCGGAAATGACCGTCCCTACTGGGAAGCACCTCTGAGTATTGAACAGAATATCACGAACCAAGAAGGACTTCCCCGTATCCTTCTTTCCTATAACGACTATCATGGGGGACTTGCGTGAATCAATTTCAGTTCTCTCGACTAGCATATTCATGTCAAACTTCTGTAGCGTAAAGTTCGCCATTCCTTTGTCTGACAACCTACATAATCCATGGTGAAAGACCTACGAACCAGACCCATTAGCCTCAAGGTTGGAAAGTGCACTCAGCTGACTGCACTCGAGGAGGCGAAGTGGGGTCTCTACCAAACGCAGACCTTTTTGCCATCCTTGGAAGTTCTGTTCAAAACAGATGTTCTTCAGAATACCTCAACCTATGGAATTCGACTTGCAGACCCTATACAGTCAGTGGTATCTGAAACTACCATTCAAACTGCTTCTGGGAAAACTATAGAAATTCATCGAAAGACAACCAGTATTCTGAATCCCTTTCGGTGGATGCGGGGTGACTACGGTTCACTTGGCCTTCCAACGTCCACTGAAGTATCTGCTGAGATTACCGAGAAGATACAGAGCCCTCATACTGCTGCATATGTTGGAGCACTTGCAAGCGTGGTTCTTTCAGAGAGCGACTGTCCCAATTTCCCGAAGGTTTATGGAGTGTACTGTGGAATGGCAAAGTTATTCTCATTTGACGTGTCAGGAGACTATGAAGACCTGACAGACCGCCCTTGGTTCCTTCAGAATATCGGAAAGGCCTTCAATCTGCGTATGCGTTCCTCCGTGGGATCCCCGCAGTTTCAACATACTCGCGAGACGCGTCCCAAGCTTGTTACTGGAGATGATATCGTTCTAGATGGTGTCACTGAGTTAGCAGATGATCACCATTCGACCCCGAGTGCAACTTCTATTGTAGAGGATGTTGAACCCGAACCTGAGGGAGAATCCGACGACGATCTGAGCACCGCGTCAACCGATGATGTATTTGCTATTGAATCGTGCGACTGTTCAAGTGATGGAAGTTTATGTGAAGACGACGGGGACGAAGATGAGCCCTTTGCATGGGCTGATATTCCTAATATCCCGGTGGTCTCGACTGTAATGGAAACGTGTACCGGAACTCTCTACAAGCTTCTGAAGAAGACGGATCGGGCACATCATCTAGCATTCTTTGCACAGATCGTCCTAGCACTAGCATATGCTCAGCGAACGTTCGGACTCACGCACAATGATCTGCATGGCAATAATATCATGTATATTCCAACTGCACTCGAATTTGTAACCTATAGCCTAGAGGGTGTCCTGTACAGAATACCAACTCATGGCTACCTCATGAAGATTATCGACTTTGACCGCGCGATCTTTCAGATTCGCCTTCAGAAGATGCGGGAACCCAAGACGTTCATGAGTGACCAGTTTCGAGAGGATGAGGAGGCCGGTGGGCAGTATAACATGGAACCCTTCTACACTCAGAAGCAACCGGAGTACAAGGCAAACCCGTCGTTTGATCTAGTGCGCCTTGCAACCTCAATGTTCTGGGACATGTTTCCGGAGGGTCCAGGCACGTCAGATCACCCACTTCATGCTGTTCTTATTCGCTGGATGACGTTGCCTGATCAGACGTCGATTCTGTTTGGAAAGGAGAACCCCAAGCACGATAGGTATCATGGATTTGATCAATATAAGGCTATCGCGAGGTACTGCAAGGATACCGCAGTGCCTCGGAAAGAGACGTTTTTGAGTGCCTTCAAGATTGAGAAGCTCTCGTTAGGTGAAATAGTGGTTGTTATAGAATCCTAAAAGCTAGGCTTTCCAACGAACATGTCCTGAGCACTCTCTGTTACCGCAGACACTGCTTCGGTTACAGACTCAGACTGCAGGGCGAATACAATACCGCCCGTTACGATTGCAGAGAATGAGGAGATCTTTGCAAGAATGCCTAGGTCAATGGGCTCCCCACGACTCTTTCGGTCTACAACATACAGTATGATCGCCGCAACTACAACGATACCTACAATAACTAAACCAGTGTGCATCCTTTGTTCCGCAATGTGAATCTAAATCAGACTTCTCAAACGAACTAAAGCTTCACCTCGAGCGTATCTAGATTGACCTCTTGCGTATCCTCTTCCTCGGTCACTCCAAGATCCACGCCGACAAGGTCGTCTCCAAGAGAGATTGCCGGACGCTCAGAGTGGCTACTGGTCTCGTCATCTTCATCATCATCATCCTCTCCGAAGGAAACACCCTTGTCGGAAGGAGGGGCGCGTGCCGGCTCGGGTTCCGGCTCGGGACTTTGAAAGTATGCACGAGAAATCTCCTTCCAAGGGATGAATGCATTGATAACATCTGACATGCACTTATCCAGCATTGTCTCGATATCACGGCGGTTTCGTGCCTGTACTTCGTTGGAAACACCGTGTGTCTTGAATAGGTATGCCGACTTCCAGGCAGCACGGGCCCCGTGCTTGTAGAACTCGTGTACAAACTT
>Ga0207909_1000432_pt1 | contig 14201 bp, 10 predicted proteins | sample LakMenEpi05May10_FD_150672 | JGI IMG/M metagenome (GOLD analysis project Ga0207909, IMG submission 150672) | Freshwater microbial communities from Lake Mendota, WI - 05MAY2010 deep hole epilimnion (SPAdes) | ecosystem: Environmental > Aquatic > Freshwater > Lake > Epilimnion/Euphotic zone ...
ATATCAATTGAAATAAAACTCGTTTTATTCAGAACACTACAACATGATTTATATATATTCATCACTAAAAATACACGTCAAAGTACATAAAAATGAGTTTTACCCGGATGTCAAATTTTAATTTGAATTATTTCATAAAACCCAGCATAAGAAACTTTATTATTATGTTGCTTATATGGTACATGGGAATAATCGCCTATTATTATATAGGATATTCAACTATGCCTTTGGGAAAAGCTTTGGGATTTTATTCAAAATACAGCTGGCCTAACTTTATCTTATTTTACACCTTAACAATCTGGATTATTCCTGTATTTTTTCTGCGTAAAAAATACAAATCAGCGCTGTTCATCAATGTATTTCTATTGGGCATTTTCATTGCTGTAAAATATTTTAATAATATAATTCAGAATCCTGAAATGTATTCCTATTACTTAAGCACATCAAAAGGAGTGATTTATCAGAAAAGTAGTTACCTCAAAATCATTTCAATGGAAGCCATAAGAGGTCTGGAATTTATTTCACTGGCATTTACCTACCGTTTTCTTTTCGATTGGTTAATTATTGAGAATTTTAGAAAAAAGATAGAGAATGAAAAATTGAAATCTGAACTATCATTGTTGCGTCATCAATTAAATCCCCATTTCCTGTTCAATACCATTAATGACATATACTACCTGGCTTTGATAAAATCCGAAAAAACAGCAGAGGCTATGTTAAAGCTATCAGATCTGCTCCGGTATATACTGTATGAAAAAGAGGAATGGGTCCCTTTGGAAAAAGAAATCAATTACCTTAAAGAATTCATTCACCTGCATAAAATCAGATTCCCTAATAATGTCGTAAATTTCGAATTGAAAAATGCGGATTTGATACACAATCAAGTAATTCCTCCAATGCTACTGTCTACTTTTGTAGAAAATGCCTTTAAGCATGGGGCACCAGGAACAGAAGAAAGTCCAATAAAAATAATGATTGAAATCTCAATTGGATCACTGCATTACAAAGTTGAAAACGCAATCAACAAAAACATTGTAAAAGACAAATCGAGTGGAATTGGCATTCTAAACCTTGAAAAAAGGCTTAATTTACTCTTTCCGAACAAGCATACATTATCCTACTCAAGCAATGATGAACATTTTGAAGCCGAACTTGAAATTAAATTGAGACATGATAAAAGCAATAGCGGTAGATGATGAGATAAATGCACTTGGCATTATCCAGGAATTCTGCTCAAAAGCAGCAAATATTAACCTAACAGCCTGCTTCACCAATCCTCTACTCGTATACCCATACTGCATAAGTAATCCAGATACAGAGCTGGTTTTTCTGGACATCCAGATGAGCCAACTGAATGGATTAAAGCTTGCTGAGAGTCTATCAAAACTTAATGTAAAAATCATACTTATTACGGCCTATCCCAATTACGCGCTTGAAGGTTATGATCTTGATGCAATTGATTACTTGTTAAAACCAATCGCTTTTGACAGATTTGAGAGAGCTATAAACAAATGCAGAACCTCAAGCTACCATTTGACATCAATAAGCAAAAAACAAGATGATTCACTCGAAAAAAAAGAAGCGTGCATATTCGTTCGTACAAATTATAAGAATATAAAAGTAGGATTGCCAGAAATTCATTATATCGAAGGATCCAGGAATTACGTTAAAATTCATACATCAAAAAAAACAATCATGTCTCTTATGAATATGAAGAACATTGAAGAGATGTTAAGACTACATCAATTTGTACGCGTTCACAAATCGTATATCGTCCCTTTTCATTTGATTGAAATGATAGGAAAAGATTTTTTAAAAGTTGGCAAGACAAAAATACCAATTGGTGAATCATACAAGGAAAACTTTACTGCATTTTTAAAGGAAAATTCATGGCAAATTTGATTCGTACAAAAATTAACTGTACTGAATTGATCCAAGCAAGCGGAATTGAACAAGCGCATAACCTTAAACAAGAAATTCAAAATTTTAAAAATGATATTTAATTATGGAATCGACCATTTGACAGTGGACAAGACAATGGGTATTGCAAATGGCACATTGAAAGGCGTCATCAACGAGGAAGCCAGAATAAAAGTGAATGAGTGCAGGAGAATGGTAGAGAAGATGGCTGCGTCCAATAAGGCTATTTATGGAATCAATACCGGATTTGGTCCCTTGTGTGATGTACAAATTTCACCTGCTGAAACCAGTAAGTTGCAGGAAAACCTTTTGCTAACCCATGCGGTCGGTGTTGGAAATCCTATTGATAGAAACTTATCCAAAATAATGCTGATCTGCAAAGTGCATGCGCTTTGTCAGGGCTTCTCAGGTATCCGCTTAGAAGTCATTGAAAGAATTTTATATTTCATTGAAAATGAAATGTTGCCCGTCGTTCCTGAGCAAGGATCTGTGGGCGCTTCGGGTGACCTGGCCCCTTTGTCACATTTATTTTTACCCTTAATCGGCGAAGGTGAATTTTGGATGGGAAATGAGTTAATCCCGGCAAAAGAGGTACTATCCAAAAAAGGAATTAGCCGCATCAATCTATCAGCCAAAGAAGGATTGGCATTGATCAATGGAACACAATTTATATTAGCACATGCCATTACAGGTTTGAAGAAAATGGAATACCTGCTTGACCTGGCTGATGTAACGGGTGCAATGAGTATTGAAGGATATCAGGGAAGTGCCGCTCCGTTTAAAGCGGCTTTGCATAAAATCCGCCCATTCAGAGGAAACATGGTGGTTGCAGAGAGAATGAGATTGCTTTTGGGAAATTCACAGAATGTTGTTTCACACGAAAATTGTGTCAGGGTGCAAGACCCTTATTCCATGCGTTGCATTCCTCAAGTACATGGTGCTTCCAGGAATGCATTTGATCATCTGAATGAATTATCGGAAATAGAAATGAATTCGGTTACTGACAATCCGATTGTACTCAGTGAAACCGAGGCAATTTCTGGTGGTAATTTTCATGGACAGCCGTTGGCAATGGCTTTGGACTATAACTCCATCGCTGCTTCAGAGTTGGGAAATATTTCAGACAGACGAAGTTATCTGTTGATAGAAGGAAAATATGGATTGCCGCGATTGTTGACAGCGGCGGGTGGTCTGAATTCTGGGTTTATGATTCCACAGTACACCACAGCAGCTTTGGTTACTGAAAACAAATCATTGTGTTTTCCACCATCTGCAGACAGCATCCCTACGTCTTTGGGTCAAGAAGATCATGTTTCGATGGGAAGTATTTCAGCCCGAAAATTCAATCAGATTTTAGACAATCTTGAAAAGATTTTGGCAATCGAATTGATGTATGCTGCGCAGGCCTTGGAATTTAGAAGACCAAATACTTTCTCGCCAATCATCGAAAAGAACTTTTCAATCATAAGAGAAAAAGTGGCGAAACTGGAAGAAGACCGAATCTTAAAGGAGGACATCTATGCAATGATTGCAATGGTCAAAAACAGGACAATCATAGTAAATTAATATACATATGGATTTCAAACAACAAGTTGAACAAGGTATTCCGCTGGAACTGCCTCCTGTAAAAAGTTATCCTGCTGATGCAAACAGGGCGCCCAGGAGAAAAAACATCTTAACGCCAGAAGAAAAAAAACTTGCTATTCGAAATGCACTTCGTTATTTCCCACAAAAATGGCATGAAGTTTTGGCTGCAGAATTTGCCAATGAACTAAACATTTTTGGCCGGATATACATGTACCGTTTCAAACCTGATTATAAAATTTATGCAAGGCCTCTGGAAGAGTATCCTGCAAAGTCCAAGCAGGCTGCTGCAATCATGTTGATGATTCACAACAATCTGGACAATGCTGTTGCACAACATCCGGAAGAATTGATTACCTATGGCGGGAATGGAGCAGTATTCCAGAACTGGGCACAATATTTATTGACAATGCAATATTTGTCTCTAATGACCGATGAACAGACATTGCACATGTACTCCGGGCACCCAATGGGCTTGTTCCCCTCGTCAATAAATGCACCCAGGGTGGTGGTTACAAACGGAATGATGATCCCCAACTATTCAAAACCAAATGACTGGGAAAAATACAATGCTTTGGGCGTTACGCAATATGGACAAATGACAGCAGGTTCCTTCATGTACATAGGCCCACAAGGCATTGTTCATGGAACGACCATAACCGTGATGAATGCATTCAGAAAAATTTTGCCTTCGGGAGAAACACCTGCAGGTAAAATATTCCTAACCGCTGGATTGGGAGGCATGAGTGGTGCGCAACCCAAAGCCGGAAACATTGCGGGTTGCATAACCATCTGTGCCGAAGTCAATCCAAAAGCGGCCAGGAAAAGATTTGATCAGGGTTGGGTAGACCTATTGATTGAAGATATTGACAGCCTGGTTATTCGTGTAAATAGGGCAAAAGAAAAAAATGAAGTCGTATCCATTGCTTTTATTGGCAATGTGGTGGAAATATGGGAGCGATTTGAAAAAGAAAATATCTTCATTCATGTTGGGTCCGATCAAACCTCTTTGCATATTCCCTGGACGGGTGGTTATTATCCGGCAGGCCTTTCCTATGAAGCGTCCAACCGCTTGATGAGTGAAGAACCTGAAAAATTCAAAGAAAAGGTGCAGGACTCTTTGCGCAGACATGCAACCGCTGTCAATAAACACACTGCAAGGGGAACTTACTTTTTTGATTATGGAAATGCTTTTCTATTGGAGGCTTCCAGGGCTGGTGCGGATATCATGGATGATAATAAAATTGACTTCAGGTATCCATCCTATATACAGGACATTTTAGGACCAATGTGTTTTGATTATGGTTTTGGACCTTTTCGATGGGTATGTACATCCGGTAAGTCTGAAGATTTGGACAAGACAGATCAAATTGCAATGGACGTCCTGCAAAATATGCTGGAAAACGCTCCAGAAGAAATTAAATTGCAAATGCAAGACAACATCATTTGGATAAAAGATGCTAAAAAGAACAAATTGGTGGTAGGCTCGCAAGCACGTATTTTATATGCGGATGCAGAGGGTCGTTCAAAAATTGCAACAACGTTTAACAAGGTAATTGCTGCAGGTGAGATTGGACCTGTTGTCATAGGAAGAGACCACCATGACGTGAGTGGAACAGATTCACCTTACAGAGAAACGTCTAACATATACGATGGGAGCAAGTATACATCCGACATGGCCATACACAATGTAATTGGAGACAGCTTTAGAGGGGCTACATGGGTGTCTATTCACAATGGAGGAGGTGTGGGCTGGGGCGAAGTGATCAATGGTGGATTTGGCATGCTTTTGGACGGCAGTCCTGAAGCGGATGTTCGTTTAAAAAGCATGATTTTTTATGATGTAAACAATGGAATTGCACGTCGCAGTTGGGCACGTAATGAGGAAGCACTGTTTGCCATTAAAAGGGAAATGGAACGCACGCCCAGTTTAAAAGTGACAATTCCAAATTTGGTAGACGATAACCTTTTAAAAAATCTGTTTTAATGCGCATTTTATTCAAGCATATTAAAGAATTGGTTCAGGTACGCAAGGATTCCATTTCATTTGTTTCGGGAAAAGAGATGAGTGTTTTGCCCACTCTCAAGAATGCTTTTCTAGTGGTGGATGAGGGCAGAATTGCCAACTATGGAAACATGGAAACCTGTCCGGAAACAGCATTCGATGAAGTGATTGACGCTACCGGAAAAATGATACTTCCTTCCTGGTGTGATGCACATTCTCATATTGTTTATGCTGGGAGCAGAGAAGGTGAGTTCGTAGACAGAATCAATGGACTGACCTATGAAGAAATTGCAAAAAAAGGGGGTGGTATTTTAAATTCCGCGAAAATGCTCAATGAAACTACAGAAGAGGAACTGTATGAGCAAAGTAAAGTGAGGCTTGAGGAAGTGATGCGTCTTGGAACGGGTGCCATTGAAATAAAAACTGGTTATGGATTAACAATAGAAGGTGAATTGAAAATGCTTCGTGTGATTCAAAGGTTAAAAATAAATTATCCAATTGCCATTGAAGCCACTTTCTTGGGAGCACATGCAGTTCCGGCCAATTATAGGAACAACAAAGCAGGATATGTGCAACTGTTGACAGATGAATTGATTCCAAGAGTGGCAGCAGAAAAATTAGCCAAGTACATTGATGTATTTTGTGAGACCGGCTATTTCACTGTCGAAGACACAGCATTGATTTTGGCAACAGGGAAAAAACATGGATTGATTCCAAAAATTCATGTTAATCAGTTTACTGCCATTGGAGGTGTACAAGTTGGGGTGGAATACAATGCCTTATCCGTAGATCATTTGGAGGAAATGAGAAAGGATGACATTGAAGTATTGAAAGGTACCAAAACCATGCCGGTGGCATTGCCCAGTTGTTCTTATTTTTTGGGAATCCCTTATGCCCCTGCAAGACGCATGATAGACGCTGGTTTGCCCTTGGCATTGGCAACTGATTATAATCCGGGCTCTTCCCCTTCAGGAAACATGAACTTTGTCGTAGCCACCGCTTGCATTAAAATGAAAATGACAGCAGAGGAAGCCATCAATGCAGCAACCATCAATGGGGCATATGCGATGGGTCTTGAAAATGAAATCGGCTCTATCACCATAGGGAAGCAGGCGAATTTGATAATGACAAAAAATATCAACTCCTACGCATTCATCCCCTATTCATTTGGGTCACTGCTGATTGAGAAAGTGTATCTAAAAGGAAAAGAAGTAAATTGAACTTCACAATGAAAAACAGTATCCTGCAGGATTTGAACGTTACTTATGCCCCTGGCCAGATCAACAATTGGGATGGAAGAAAAACCGATCCTGCATTGGGCATCCAATATTGGTATCAGGCAATTGAACTGGCGGATTTTAGAAGTTTTCTCAATGAAGAAAAAACCACGAAAGGCGATTCAACTGAAAAAAAGCCTACAATAGCATTGGTAGGATATCGATGTGATGAGGGGGTCAGAAGAAATTTTGGTCGCGTGGGGGCAGTACATGGTCCTCTCTCAGTCCGCGAAAAACTGGCTAAATTACCATTGCATTTTGACAACAAAAGACTGTTAGACATGGGTGATGTAGCTTGTGTAAATGAAGATATGGAAGCTTGTCAACAAGCTTTTTCTGATATCATTTCCCGGCTTATTGCCCAAAATATTTTTCCAATCGGCATTGGAGGTGGGCATGATATCGCCTATGGTCATTTTATGGGAATTAGAGAAGCCACTAAACATTTATCTCATCGAAAAATTGGAATCATCAATTTTGATGCTCATTTTGATTTGCGCCCTATCGAAGACAAGCCCAATTCAGGAACACCATTTAATCAGATCATTACTACGCTAAGAAAGCAAAACGAATCGGTTGATTATTTTGTAATTGGTATTCAACGCCAATCAAATACTCTTTCCTTTTTTGAGACTGCAAAAAAGGAAAAGGTTGAATTTGTTTACAGTCTTGATTGTGAACCCTCTGATAAGGACATAAAAAATATTCAGGATAAACTGATCACTTTCATCAACAACGTCGATCATTTGTATATTTCGATAGATATGGATGGCTTTTCATCAGCCTATGCTCCTGGTGTGAGCGCCCCGTCTCCATTGGGCTTTTCGCCTAATTTTGTCTACAAAATGTTGGGCTTTCTGTTTGAAAGCAGAAAAGTAATTTCTTGTGATATTGCAGAGTTAAATCCAACTGTTGATCAAGACAACATTACAGCAAATCTGGCAGCAAAATTGGTGGATTATATTGCTTCAATCCAGTAGAGAAATTATGCTTTTAAATTCTTTAAGTAACCCTATTTGTCAAGATATTCTATATTTTTTCGACAAACCAGACAAAAAATCTAACGGTGTGTCTAAACCTGCCTTATTTCGTAATCTATTGACTCCAATTCATAAGAATTAACCATTATCGAACTTTTGTAAAGTTTTTACGGGTTCGAGACAATAGGATATCCATACGCCTTTACTGCAATATTTTACTACAATTCATTATCTTGGGGCCCAAATCAACAATAGCTTATGTCAAAAAAGTACTGCTTCATTGTGGTTGCTGCCTTATTGATGTGCATCAACAGCTTCGCACAAACAAGAACCGTTTCAGGTAAAGTGGTTTCAGAGAGCGGAGAACCCCTGATCGGCGCCAGCATCACCATCAAGGGAACCACCTCATCAACCCTTACTGGAAAAAATGGCGAGTTCAGCATCAAGCCCAGCGCCAAAGCAACATCCATTTCAATTTCTTTTACAGGGATGGAAACCGAAGAGATCAGCATCGTTAAAAAAGACAACATCACGGTTGTCATGAAAACCCAGGTAACCAACCTGAATGATGTAATCGTCGTTGGATACGGCAGCATCAGAAAAGCAGATGCCACCGGAGCCGTTCAGCGCATTTCCCGTGAAGACCTGATCAGGGAAAGCCCAACGAATATTCTTCAGGCCATCCAGGGAAAATTGGCGGGTGTCAATGTTACCCAAAATGATGGAGCTCCGGGTGCCGGTCTCAGCATCAGGGTGCGGGGATCCAATTCTTTCCTTGGCGGAACAGAGCCCCTCTATGTAATTGATGGTGTTCCTTTCAACAATACCAGCAGCGGTACAACACCTTCTTCGATTGGTGGAGACGAGAAGCAGACCCTGAATGTCATGGCATTCATCAACCCCAATGACATTGAATCCATTGATGTATTGAAAGATGCTTCTGCCACTGCCATCTATGGATCAAGGGGCGCCAATGGTGTTGTATTGATTACCACAAGAAAAGGAAGGGTCGGCAAGGACAAGGTTGAACTGATTGCCAACCTGGGCATGTCTGAGATTACCAGAAAAATTGATGTGCTCACCCCTTACGAGTATGCCGCGTACCAGAACCTCTCCTTCCTCAATGCCAACCGGTATGATGGCACAAGTTATACCATGCCATATGCCAACCTTGATCCGTTAAAGGATTTGAATACCAACTGGCAGGATGCCATTTTCAGGAATGGATTCCAGCAACAGTATACTTTGAATGTTTCAGGTGGCTCTGAAAACGGTAGCCATAGCCTTACCATGAACCATATCAGCCAGAGCGGAATTGTCCAGAATTCCAATTTCAAGAAGATCGGACTGAGCTATAACCTCTACAGAAATATCGGCAAAAACATCAAAATTGGCAGCAGCAATACAGTTTCCACTTCTACCACCAATGGCGTCAAAACAGGTACTGACAAGTCTGATGCAGCCAGTGCTGGCGTCATCCGCTCTGCCATCACCTTTCCAGCAACGATCGACTCTGTGGAGGAATATGATGGATCAGGCGATGGTTTCTTCATTACCAACCCTGTCATTTATACCAACAATGTATTGAACAAGGTGACGGCCCTCAATATTTTCTCCTCCAATTATATCGAAGCGAGCCTTGGGAAATACCTGAAAATAAGGGGGAACCTTGGTTTCAACCATGGGTCGAATACCCGTGACCAATACTATCCCAGAACCGTATACGAAGGATTCAGCATCAGGGGATGGGGATTGAAATCAGACAATCTTTGGAGCAGTATGGTATCCGAAGGATTGCTGACCTACAACCGGAAATTCAACAAGCACAGCATTGTTGTTACAGGTGCATCCACTTTTGAAAGGAGCAATGGCCAGAACAAAAGGGTGGAAGCTAAAACCTTCCCCAATGACATCCTGCAAAATGAAAACATGGAAGCGGCAGAACAAATCATGCCCGTTTCAACCAACCGCTTTCAATCAACCTTGATATCTTTTCTGGGAAGAATGAATTATTCCTATAACGATAAATATGTTTTCTCCCTCTCCTATCGCGAAGATGGATCAAGCAAGTTCGGTAAAGACAACAAGTGGGCTGGATTTGCCTCTTCCGGCCTGTCATGGAAGGCACACAAAGAAGGCTTCATGAAGGACTTGAACAAGATTAGCAACCTTACATTTCGTTTGAGTTTTGGACAAACCGGCAACCAGGGTATCGGCTCTTATGCATCGCTTTCAAAACTGAACGTCTACAACTACCCCTTCAATGGAGCGCTCCAAACCGGTCTTGCAGATGATGTATTTTCAGGACCAGCCAACGCATCGCTGAAATGGGAAACCACCAGTGCCTACAATGGAGGATTTGACCTTGGCATACTCAAGGACAGGTTGAACATTCATGTTGATGTCTACCTCAAGAAAACAAATGATTTGCTTCAATATGTAACCACACCTTCTTCAACTGGTTTTCAACGCCAATTGAAAAATTCAGGATCTGTACAAAACAAAGGGCTTGAGGTTTCCATGGACTTCAATGTGATCAACAAGAAGAACTTCACCTGGAAAACAGGAGGAAACATTGCCTTCAACAGGAACAAAATCCTGAGCCTTGGGGATGGCATCAAGGAACAATATGCATCCAGGATTTCCACCAGGGATGCCCCTTTTGTACAGCTTGCTGGCTACCCCATTGGTGCCCTGATCGGACATGTGGAAGATGGATATTATGACAATGAAGCTGAAGTGAGAAGCTCTCCTGCCTTTGCCAACCAGCCTGCAGCCATCATCAGAAGAATGATTGGAGAAATCAAATACCTCAACCTCGACAAAGACGCATCATCCATTTCCATTACAGACAGGATGATCATTGGAGATGTAAACCCAGATTATTTTTTCGGGTTGACCAACAGCTTCCAATACAAGAAATTTGAACTCAACGTATTCATCAACGGTGTGCAGGGCAATGATATTGTGAACATGAATACCGCATTCAATGGCAATATTGGTACCTCAAAAAACATCAGCCAGGAAGTATTGGATGGTGCATGGCAAGAAGGCAAAAACAATGCAGCTGCAACCGGGCCCAAGGCCATTCGCCAGTTCTGGAGAACCTTGTTGCTTACCAGAAGGTTCATAGAAGACGGAAGCTTTGTGAGGATCAAAAATGTGACACTGGGCTATACCCTTCCCGCCAACACAATCAGGGGAGTAAGTGCTGTCAGGCTGGCATTGGGGGTAAACAACCTCTACACCTTCACAAAATACTCTGGGTTTGATCCTGAGATCAACAGCTATGGAGACAATCCCGCATTGTTCGGTGTTGATCTTGGCGGTTATCCCAATTCAAGGACTTTCCAATTTACAGTTCGCTGCAATTTCTAATCACCTGTCCAACTAAACAAAGTGAAAATGAAACATACTTTAGCAATCAAATGGATGACCGGAATTCTTCTTGTCATTTTTTCGCTTTCCTCTTGCAAAAAAGCACTGATGGAAAAGCCCTATTCTTTCTTGTCTCCGGAAAATTTCTACAAGAATGAAAACGATGCAAAAACAGCCATCAATGGTGTTTACAGCGCATTGTACACATATGATCTTTATTTACAACCCATATGGAACCTGACCATGTTGGACGATGACCATGTTTCCGGCGCCGATTGGTTCCTGGGCACATCCGGAGCGGGAAATCCTCAAGGATACTGGGGCGTAGACGGCCCATGGGTTGGATTCTACACCATCATTTCAAGGGCAAATACCGTGCTTGAAAACATCGAACCCCTCAACCAGAATATTGATAACGATATCAAAAACAGGATTCTTGGTGAAGCCTATTTTCTCAGGGGCTGGTCTTATTTCCAATTGGTGCAACTGTATGGGGGCGTTCCTTTGAGGCTTTCATCGCTGTCAAAAGAAAGCGATATCAACAAGCCAAGGGCCTCTGTGATTGAAGTGTACAATACCATTTTCAGTGACCTGAAAAAAGCAGAAACCATGTTGTTTCCTGTAGGTCATCCAAAGGCAGGGGAAGGCGGAAGGGCCACCCGTGGTGTGGCCAAGGGATTCTTAGCCAAAGCCTATCTGACACTGGCATCCTGTGCGGTCAATAGCGGAAACGTGATTGTTCGCGGAGGCCTTGACAATGGCAATTACAGCTATGGCAAAACTGCTGTAAAAGGATACGAAGGAGTGGATGCCAAACAATATTTTGGATTGGCTAGAGACAAGGCCATGGAAGTTATCCAAAGCAAGGAATACAGCCTATTTCCAAGCTGGAAGACCCTGTGGAGCAAGAGTGGAAGAAACAATACAGAGCACATGTGGCAAATACAGTCCATGTCTGGTTCCAGTTTTGTCAACAATCTTCACAACTATTTTTCTGCGCTGTCCACTTTTGGCAGGGGTGCTGTTTGGGCCACCAACAACCACTACAGTGACTATGAAGATGCAGACCTTCGTGCCCTGGATGGTATCGCCCACAATTACACAACCAATACAGGAGCAAGGTATTTCTACCCTTCCTCTCAAGCAGCATTGTACAGGGTTGTCAATGGACTCACATACAACAACAACGGGACAACAGACAACAGGGCCTATGTCATCAAGTATGCAGATGTTACAGAGCCAACACTGGCCAACAGTGATGCTTATTACCCCATCATGCGCTATGCTGAAATCCTGTTGATTTATGCAGAAGCCGCGAATGAAGCCAATGGAGCGCCTACCACAGAAGCCTATGTCCAACTCAATGCCATCAGGAGCAGGTCAAAGGCAACATTGGCCCCAGCAGCCATGAACCTTGAACAATTCAGAAGCTATGTGCTGGCAGAAAGGGCGAGGGAGCTGCTTTTTGAAGGGATCCGCCGCTTCGACCTGATGCGCTGGAATGTTTATCTCCAGGTGATGAACAAGATTTCAGCTGGCCAGAACAATATATCCAAGGTAAGAAGCCAGAGGAATCTTCTGTTGCCTATCCCCTTGGGAGAATTAAACTCCAATCAGTCCATCAAGGAAAACAATCCTGGTTGGTAATCATCCAATTCAATCAATCATTCAATTCAACACAATGATAAAGAGCTTTACAAAATACAACCGCGCAGTCTTGATGATCCTGCTGCTGACCACCATCTTCTCCTGTAAAAAAGAAGACAATACACATGCGGTACCACCATCGATCACTGGGGTCACCGATTTAACCAACCGCGGCACCGCTCTTTCCTCCGTCAAATACGGCGAGTGGATTGTCATCAAGGGCGCACATCTCGCCACCACCTATAAAGTTGAATTCAATACCGTTCTGGTGGCGGATTCGCTGTATTACGCTGATGACAGCACGGTAACGGTAAAGATTCCTGCCAATCTTCCAGACCCCATCAACAACCCCATAACGGTTACGACAAAATATGGTTCTGCTACTTACGGTTTCAAAATCATGCAACCAGCACCAATCATTACCAGGTTCAATCCAGAAGCAGGAGCAACGGGAGATCAGGTAACCATTTCGGGCAATCATTTCAATGGTGTTACTGAAGTGAAATTTGGCAATGCAGTGGCTTCCATTGTATCAAAAAGCAATCAGGAACTGAAAGTGAATGTTCCTGCAGGTGTAACCAGTGCGTTCATCACTGTTACCACCCCTGTGGGATCTGTGACCTCACTGACCCGATTTGGTTTCAAGTACATCATCTATGATGAAAAGCTGCAAACAGGCTGGTCCAACACCTCTTACAGCTCAACAGCTGTTCTCAACCATACCACTACAGTTAAAAGGGGAACAACTGCCATCAGCAATGCCTATACCGTTGGATTTGGCGGCTTTAGGCTAAGCAAAGCAGCACCTGCCGTGAGTCTTGCAGGTTACTCAGCCATTAAATTCTCTATTTTTGGTGGCCCAGGTACTGAAGCCAAGAGAGCAAGGGTTATCATCAACGGGGTAAGCACCACGGCATTTCAAATTTTATTGAAAGAAGGTGCATGGTCAACCTTTGAAATTCCGCTTTCCAACTTCAACAATCCTGCAACCCTGAGTTCGATTGAAATAAAGGAATACAGCGGTGCCGTTGTTACGGTTTATTTGGATGACATCGGTATCTCCTAATTGTCTTTCAACGCGCTGAACAGGATCTCAATACTGTGAAGGGCCCGCTTGCCTGTGCCGTCCTTAATTTGGTGTCGACAACTTGTTCCTGAAGCGGCAATGAGGATTTCCTCATCTGCTTCGCGAACGGCCTTGAACAGGACAAGCTCACCCACTTTCATGGAAAGATCATAGTGTTCCTGCTCGTAGCCAAAAGAACCTGCCATGCCACAGCAACCCGACGGAATCAAGCGTGCCTCGTAATGCTCAGGAAAGGACAGGGCAAGTTTGACGGGCAACATGGATGCCAGGCTTTTCTGATGGCAATGGCCGTGGATTTTGATTTTCTTTGGAGCACTGGTAAA
>Ga0207909_1000434_pt1 | contig 14180 bp, 11 predicted proteins | sample LakMenEpi05May10_FD_150672 | JGI IMG/M metagenome (GOLD analysis project Ga0207909, IMG submission 150672) | Freshwater microbial communities from Lake Mendota, WI - 05MAY2010 deep hole epilimnion (SPAdes) | ecosystem: Environmental > Aquatic > Freshwater > Lake > Epilimnion/Euphotic zone ...
CGGTTCGTGTCGCCGAACGAGCGGAGCCGGCCGCCGTCGGAGTTCAGCTCGGCGTCGACCGTGACCACGCCGGCGAGCTCGCCGACGGTGCCGGCGATGCCGGTCACCTTGGCCTTCGTCGCCGCCTTGCCGCGGATGAACTCCTGGGCGAACTCGCGAATCGCGGGGATCGTGTCGGCCACGGCGCCGAGTTCGAAGCCGTTCAGTAAGACGGTACCGTCGAGCACGTAGGGCCCGCCCACCGTGCCCGGCTTGAATTCCAGTTTGGCGCCACCGCCAAGTGTCCCTTCGGCGAAGGTCCCTCCCAACTTGGTGATCTTCACGGCCTGATCATCGACTGTCGCCTGCAGTAGGAAGTCGCGCGCCACGAGTCCCTTGAAACTCGCCTGGGCGATGCGTAGCTCGGCCGAGCCCGTCTGGTCGGCCCACGACGGTTTGGAGTCGGGCTTGGGCTTCGTCGCCGCGACCGGCTTGTCCTCGGCGGCCCGCGGGAGCAGGCCGAGTACGTCGTCGCCGTCGAGGTTGTCGAACTGCACCTTCCCTTGCCAGTCGGTGCGGGTCCCGGTCACGCGTTGCGTCAGGGTGAAGCTCCCCGCCGTCAAGTTGCCGCAGCGCAAGCGTATCTGCCCCTCGGCGGTGAGGCCGGCGCCTTCCGGCACGTACTTGCCGCGCACCTCGGCCGCCTTGATCTGGCCCGAGCCGTTCGTGGTCGTCACCTCGCTCACGTCGAGGCTGACGGTGATGCTGCCGTCGGAGGCGCGCGTCGCGGCGGCCTGGTAGTCGCCCGTGGCGATCACGCCCAGCGGACCGGCGAAGGGTTGCGCCGCCAGCGCGCCGAGGCTGCCCGCGAGCTTCAGCGTCGTCGGGGCTTCGCCCAGCCCGAGCGAGAGGTCGCCCACCGCCAGGACGCGGCCTTGGTGCGTGAAGCGCGCCTGACGGAAACCGAGGATGGTGGCCTTCTCGCCCACCAGCAGGTCGAGGCTGGCCGCGAGGTCGCAGCCCTTGACCCATTCCTTGCCCGCCCAGCTGACGCTGGTACCGACGAAGGCCAGCGGAGCGCCTTCGGTCCGCACGAACAGTCCTTCGGTGCGGTAGCCGACCACGAGGTCGGCGCGCTCCAAGGTGCCGCTCAGCTTGAGGCCCGGTACGAGGGCGGCGACGGACTCCAGCGGGAGGTTTGCGGCGGAGGCTTCGAGGATGACGCCGGTCGGCTTGGCTCCGCCGAGCACGAGCGGCTGCCGCAGCTTGAGCGTGAGAAGGTCGGCTCCCGCGCGTGCAATCTTCGCGGAGGTCGCGGTGAGGGTCGGCTTGTCGCCCGCGGCCTGCGAGAGGGCGGCCTGGGCGGCGACGCGGATGCCGGCGAGCTTGTCGCGGGGCAGGTCCTCCCAGCCCGGTTGCGCGGCGAGTTCCGCAATCCCGAGGTCGACGTCGGCCGTGGCGGACCAGGCGCCGTCGTTGCCGGGACGGAAGATCAGTTCGCCGGAGGCGAGCGTGCCCGCCTCGGCGGCGACCTTGAACGGGGCGAGGCGGAGCGCGCCATTGGCGGCCTGCAGCGGGATGTCGGCGTCGATGCCGCGCAGGATCGTCCGCCCCGCGCGTTCGACGTCCAGGCCCCGGATCGCGTGCGTCTTCACCGTGTCGATCGCCGGCTGGCCCTTTGCGAGCGTGATGGTCGCCTCGCCGGTCCAGCGGCCGGCCGTGATCGCGAGGTCGGCGCCGGCGAGGAACGGGGCGAGCGTCACGAGATCGGCGTCGGTGGCCTTGAGCCGGAGGGCGATATCCTGCGGTAGTTTGCCTTGGGGGATCAGGATCGGTTGTTCGCTGGTGAGCTCGATGCCGTTGCCCTTCACCTTGAGGGTGTCGAGCACCAGGCTGCCGGTCTTTTGTTCGATGCCGAAGGCGAGCGTCCACGCCGAGCCCGTGCCCTTCGGGATGGCCTTCGAGAAACGGGCGAGGTCCGCCCAACTAGCCTGCAATGGCTGCTCGGGCCAGCTGGTCGCGCGCCACGTACCTTGGGCGGCGGCGAGCTCGGCGTAGACCCGGCCCTTCACCTGGCAGTCCGGCAAGGCCTTGGAGAGGATGCCGAACTTCGTGGGGTCCACGTCGAGCGTGGCGGCGATGGCCGCGGTCTCGCCCGCCACGGCGAGCTGCAGCTTGGCCGCGGGTCGGCGGGCGGCGTCGCTCAGCGTACCCAGCACGATGAGCCCTTCGGGGACGGCGGGCTTGAACTGGCCTCCGAAATCGAGTCCGGCCAGCGCGCCGTGGCGCGCCTGAAGCTCGAGGCTCATGCTGCCGGCGGCCAGCGGGCTCGTGTCCTTGGCGGTGACCGTCAGCGTCGCCTCACCGAGGGCGGCGGCGAGCGCGTCGGGTCCGAGGCCCTTGCCGCCGAACGTCTCACGCAGGGTCGCCGCCAGCACGATATCGGCCTGCGGTTTGGTCACGTTCGTCCCCACCGCGAAACCGGGCCAGGCCACGCCCGCGCGCAGGTCGACCTTGCCGGCGGTGTCGACGCCGTCGCCCGCGACGCTGAAGCGCAGCAGGGTGCCGTCGGCCAAGGTGACGCGACCGGCGGCGGAATAAGGACCGACGACGACGCGCGGCAGCGTGGTCTGGCCGGCCGGGGCGGCGGGGGCCTCGGCGGCGGGGGCGGCTTTCCGGTGACTCAGGTCGAGTTCGAGTCCCTTCGCCTCGAACTTCTCGAGCGTGTAGGTGCCGAACACGCTGGCGAAGAGACCGAGGTCGCCGGTGATGCTGGCCGCCTTGAACTGCAGGCCATCCGGCAAGGTGAGGTCGATGCCTTCGGCCGTGAAGCGACCGTCGAGCTCGGCCTCGATCTTCGCGACGCCGCCCTGGATCTTGGCGTCGGCGAGCAGTCCCTTCACGCGCGCACCGAGCGCTTCGGCCCGCAATTGTCCGTCGACCCAGAAGAGGGTGCCGCCGAGCAGCAGGGCGAGGAGACCGACAGACCAAAGGGTGAGGCGAAGGGCGCGGGGCATGGGACTGCCGGGAGTTTGCCCCCTTGCTTTTGGCGGGCAACAAAAAGCCCGATGGAATCGCTTCCATCGGGCGGGGTGCGGCCGTCCGTCCAGCCCTCAGGGCTGGGTCGGGTTCGCGCCCGGGTCGGGCTGGGCGGCCGGCGGGGTCGGGGTCTGGCGGCGGATGCTCTGGCCCGCGATCGTCTTCTTGCGATGGTAGACCAGGTGGTTCGCCAGCATCGCTTGGTCGACGCTCGCGTTGAAGTCATCGAGGCGGCGCGCCTTGGTGCCCATGGTCATGTTGCGGCGCCCGTAGCGAATCTCCTTCAGGGCCATCACTTCGTCCTCGTCGAGCAGGCGCTGCAGGTAGGCCACCTTCTGCTTCACCCAGTCGGTGAGGTCCGCGCGGCCGGCGAGGGCGTCGAGGCTTTCCTTGGCGTCCTTGACCAGACCGGAGCGGATGAGTTCCTCGATCTGCTCGAGTTTCTCGGCGATCACGGCTTCCGCGACGGCGGCGGCCACGTGCGGGTCCGGCGGCAGGACGGAGAACGTGCCGAGGTCGAGTTCCGGCAGCGCGAGGAGCGCTGGGCCGAAGGTCACCGGTTCGCCTTCCTTGGTCACCGCAGAGAAATTCACCGCGAGGAGCGAGTCCGCGCGGGCCGCCGGACCGACCTTGAGTTCGACCACGGCCACGAGCGAAGAGGCCCAGGGCAGGGTGCCCAGCTTGCGGCTCGTGGCGCGGCCTTCCTCGAGGAAGTCCCCGAGGATGCGGGCTTGGACGTCGCTGCCGCCCTGGATGTCCAGGCGCACCTGGCGGAGGTAGGCGTTGGACAAGATGGCGAACTGCTCCTCGAAGGCTTCGTCCAGGTCATCGGCGGTCTGGCCGAAGTTGGCGGCGCCTTCGCCGGCGCGGGCCATGCCGGTCATGAGTGTCTCGTTGAAGCCTTGGCCGAGGCCGACCGTCGAGGTGGTGATGCCGGCGGCCGCGGCCTGGGAGACGTGCTGGAAGATCGCGGGCTCGTCCGTCAGGCCGTGGTTGGCCTGGCCGTCGCTGAGCAGGATGACGCGGGCGATACGTTCCTTGCTGACCTGGCCTTGCAGCTGGCGCATTCCCGCTTCCCAGCCGTCGAAGAGCGCGGTCGAGCCGCCGCTCACGACCGACTGGACGCGCTGGACGAGGCCGGCGCGGTCCGTCGGGTGGACGAGAGGCTGGACGACGTCGACCTGCGAGTCGAAGGTGACGACGGCGACGCGATCGTCGTCCCGCAGGCCGCGGATGATGCGGCTGGCGGATTCGAGGGCGGCCTTGAGGGGGTCGCCGGACATCGACCCGGAGCGGTCGATCACGAGGACGAGGTCAAGCGGGGCGCGGGTGGCGGGGGTCGCGTTGACGGGCTGTTCGGGCGAGACGATGCGGACGAGGGCGTGGATCGGCTCGGCGGCGGCGCGGAGGAAGCCCTTTTTGAGGGCGAGGATTTCGATGGTGGGTTGGCTCATGGGAGGGAAGGACTAACACTCTGCCACAAGGCCTAAATACTGTCAACACCACCACCGCATCTTTTTTGTCATTAACACCAAGTAAGCACTGTCATAAACTGGTAAAAACTCACATATAACTATCTTCTAATGACTTACGGAAATTAAGGACTATCTCATCGATCTCTTCCTGGCTGGGCTTGGCCCGTCCGTCGATGTGCACCATCACTTCGCACCAGGGGGCTAGGCGTATCTTTGACCAGCGCTCCCGCTTGGGCGCTTCGCCCGGCGTGGTGGGGTGAAAGGCCAGAAGTTGCCGGTACAGGCCGCGCACCTCGGGGGAGAGGTCTGGCCGGTCGTATTCCCGCATCACCATCTTGCGAAAGATCAGACCGGGGGAGCGGGAGTCGGAGACATCGCGCAGCAGGTGGAGCGTCTCGCTGCTGAACCGACCGGGTCGGCTGGCGCCGGGATCGGCCGCGCCCGAGTGGCTGAGGCGGCGGGGGGACCGGAGGTAAGTTTCGCTCGGTTCGGCCATCGACGTGATGATTTCCCGCGAGGAGCGGCTTTCGAGTTCGGAGGCCATCGCATGCTCGTCGACGAGCTGATTCAATTGGGCGCGGCTGCTGTGCTGGCGGAGCATGCCGCGGATGGTCTCCAGGTCGTTGCCCCGTTCGGACAGGATGCGGGCCACGAGCAGTTGGCGGACTTGCTTATCCCCGAAATTGGCCCGGCGTTTGTCGTCCTCGGCGCGCTCCGGCTTGTCGATCAGGCCTTCGAAGGCGTAGAAGCGCACGAGGCGCTCATTGGCCTGAAAGCGGGGACCGAAGCCGAGGGAGGCGAGCTTCCCCGAGACGTAGGCGGCGAGCTCCTCGGCGGTGCCCACGAAGGGGCCTTCCAGGGTGGCGGAGAACTTCATCATAGATTTATTGTAGACAGCATACTGTCACCATCCGGCGAAAAGGCAAACCCGAAGGTTCGGGGTGTTTTTCGGGGAGGCCCGGCAAAGAAACAGGCCGCCCGGCTGGGCGGCCTGTGAGCCGAGCTCCCTGGGGAGCTTACGAGTTGTGGCTGTAGCCTTCCTCGCCGTGGTCGGAGATGTCCAAGCCGCGCGCTTCTTCTTCCTCGGTCGGGCGGAGGCCGATCGTGGCCTTGAGCAGGTAGGCGAGGACCGCGGTGACGACTAGGGAGAGCACCAAGGTGACCGCGATGGCCTTGAACTGCTCGGTGACCAGAGTCTTGCCGACGATGTCCTTGAGGTTGGTGGCGAGGTTGGCGTTGGCGTCGACCGTGGCCAGGACGCCGGTCATGATGGCACCGAGCGTACCGCCGACCGCGTGCACACCGAAGGTGTCGAGGGCGTCGTCGTAACCGAGCTTCGACTTCAGGTAGACCACCGCGAGGAAGGGCACCACGCCGGCGAGGACGCCGATGAGGACCGCGCCCGAGGCGGAGACGAAACCGGCGGCCGGGGTGATCACCACGAGGCCGGCGACGGCGCCGGAGCAGAGGCCCAGGATGCTGGCGTGCTTGCGGAGGACCCACTCGAGGGCGGCCCAGGTGAAGGCAGCTACCGCCGCGGCGAGGGTCGTGGTCATGAAGGCCTGGGCGGCGACACCGTCGGCGGCGAGGGCCGAGCCGGCGTTGAAGCCGTACCAACCCACCCAGAGAATGCCGGTGCCGATGGCGCAGAGGACCATGCTATGCGGGGTCATGGCCTTCTTGCCGAAGCCGAGGCGCGGGCCGAGGATGATGCAGAGCAGCAGGGCGGACCAGCCGGAGGTCATGTGGACGACGGTGCCGCCCGCGAAGTCGATGGCCTTGATTGAGGCGGTGGCGTTCCAGACGCCATTCATGTCGCCGGTGATGCCCCAGATCGCGTGGGCCATCGGGAAGTAGACGAGGAACATCCAGCCGAGCATGAAGAGCATCACGGCGGAGAACTTCATGCGTTCGGCGATGGCGCCGACGATGAGGGCCGGGGTGATGATCGCGAACATCAGCTGGAACATGGCGAACACGTTCTGCGAGATCCAGTAGGCGTAGTCGGTGTTCGGCGCCGAGGTCACGCCTTCGAAGAAGAAGAACTCGCTGCCGCCGAAGATGTGGCCGAGGAAGGTCCCGCCGAAGCTCTTGCCGAAAACGAGGGAGTAGCCGAAGGCCCACCAGAGCAGCGCCACGAGGCCTGCCAAGCCGAAGCACTGGGCGACGACCGAGAGGACGTTCTTCGAACGGACCAGGCCGCCGTAGAAGAGGAAGAGGCCCGGCAGCGTCATGAAGAGCACCAAGGCGGCGCAGACCATGATGAAGGCGTTGTGGCCCGGACCGGCGACCCCCACGGAGGAGGTGGTGAGGCCCTCGGGAATCGTCGCGTTGCCGTCCTTGTCCTTGGCGACCTTGAGCGGGGCGGTCGGGTCGGTGTTGCCGACGTAGGCCTCGAGTCCGGCGATGCGCTGTTCGAGCGTCGGGGCGGGCGGGGCTTTGGCGGCGGCGGCGGGAGCCGCGGCGGGGGCGGGGGCGGTCTGCGCCGACGACAGGAAAGGCACTGCCGCCAAGGCGAGGATGGTGAGGGTTCGAGACAGGGAGTTCATGGCGTGACCCCTTTCGCAAGCCCCGTGCCAATGCCCCGGGGTGGCGGGTTAGGGCGTTTTGTGTGTAAAATCCATCTCGCCCGGGGGAGCAGATTGCCGTTTTTACGGCAAAACCTCCCCGCCGCCGCTGGCTTTAGCTGTGGTTGTAACCTTCTTCGCCGTGGTCGGCGATATCCAGGCCCTGTGCTTCCTCTTCCTCCGAAGGACGCAGCCCGACCAGGCCATCGACCAGTTTGGCCAGTACCCAGGTGCCGGCGAGCGAGAGCGCGATGCACGCGAGCATCGCGGCGAGCTGTCCACCGATCAGACCGTGGCCGATGAGCTTGCCCCCCGCGACGTTCGCCTCGGCATCCATGAGCAGGGCCGTCGCGAGCGCCCCAATCGTACCGCCGACGCCGTGCACGCCGAAGGTGTCGAGGGCGTCGTCATAACCGAACTTCGGCTTCAGGAGGGAGCAGGCCGCGTAGGAGAGCAGGCCGGCGAGCGCGCCGATGAGCACGGCCGACGTCCCGGAGACGAAGCCGGCGGCGTTCGTGACCGTGGCCAGGCCGGCGATCGCCCCGGAGCAGAGGCCGAGCACCGACGGTTTGCCGCGGTGCAGTTTCTCGACGAGGGCCCAGGCGAGGGTCGCGGTCGCGGCCCCGAGGGTCGTGGTGAGGAAGGCCTGAATGGCGACGCCGTCCGCCGCCAGCGCGGAGCCGGCGTTGAAGCCGTACCAACCGGCCCAGAGCAGGCCCGTCCCGAGGACGCAGAGTACCATGCTGTGCGGCGGCATCGGGCGCTTGCCGAAGCCGGCGCGCGGACCGACGAGGATGCAGAGGAGCAGGGCGGACCAACCGGAGGTCATGTGCACGACGATGCCGCCGGCGAAGTCGGCCGCCTTGAACGTCGCGCCTTCGTTGGCGAGCCCGGCGAAATCGCCGGTGGCGCCCCAGACCGCATGCGCGACGGGGTAGTAGACGAGCACGGTCCACAGCGCGGAGAAGAGCAGCACCGCGGAGAACTTCATGCGTTCGGCCACGGCGCCGATGATGAGCGCCGGGGTGATCGCCGCGAACATCGCCTGGAAGAGCGCGAAGGTCGCCGCGGAGATGCGCGGCTCGTAGGTCGACGAGGCCGCGCCGACGCCCTTGAAGGCGAAGTGCTCGGCCCCGCCGAACAGATGGCCGAGCCAGCCGCCTTCGAAGCTCCGGCCGAAGACGAAGGAGTAGCCGCAGGCCCACCAGAGGAGGAGACCCATCGCCGTCAGGGCGAGGCACTGCGCGGCGACGGAGAGTACGTTCTTGGTGCGCACTAGGCCGCCGTAGAACAGGAAGAGGCCGGGGATGCACATCATCAGCACGAGGGCGGCGCTGACGAGGACCCAGGCGTTGTCGCCGGCGGTCGGGTTGGAGATGGCAGAAATAGGCATCATGCTTTTTATTAAGCATCTTTCGTGCCATAATTTTGTCAGCCGACGTAACCCGCTTGCCTTTGGCCTGAATCAGGGATTTTCTGCGAAATCGAACCGTTCAAGGTATGCGTAAAATAAAGCACATTGCCCTACTTTCGGCAACGCTCGGCGGTTTCCTGGACTGCGCCGTCGCCGCCGAGGAGAAGCCGTGGCTCCTCATGACCGACTGGCAGAGCCGGGCCGCTGACTCGATTTCGCACTCGGGCGGCGAGGTCGGCACCTACGGTCGCAGCCGCACGGGGTGCGAGGCGATCTGGAAACGCGCCGACGCCGCCGTCGATCTCGAGTGGTACCGTTACGAGCAGAAGTTCACCGGCCTGGCGGCCAACAGCGACCGACGTTATGGCGATACCACCGACCTGATCCTCACGGGCTTCCGTCAGTGGGACCATGGCGAACGCTACGCGGCGCAGCTAATCTACGCGGTGGAGTTCGCCGCCGAGTCGAGCCTGGCGCTGTCGGAGGGTTTTCGTTGGGGGCTCGGCGGGGCCGTCCGCTGGCGCCCCGACCCCGAGCTGGATCTCGCCCTCGGGCTGGTCGTGCAACACCGCTTTGAGATGGCGCCGCTGCCGGTGCCCTACGTGAAGGCCATCTGGCGTCCCGATCCGTCCGCCGAGTTCGAGCTCCGCGTGACCGGCCTCCAGAACGGCTTGTTCGTTCGTTGGTTCCTCACGGAGGACCGGGCCTCCCTGTTCGATTTCACCATGGCCTACGAGACCCTGATGTTCCGTCTGGCCGACGGCTCCTACGGCGGTCGGGCCGTCGCCGTGGGGGAAGTCCCGGTGCGGATCGGCCTGACCCAGTTCCTCGAGTCCTCGGGCACCTGGTTCGTCCGCGGTTCCGCCGAGTGGGTGGCCTTCGCCCGCCATTCCTTCCGGCACGACGGCGAGACGATGGGTGCCTTCCAGCCCGGCGCCAGCTGGGGGTTGGCCTTCCGCGTCGGCGCCCGCTTCTAGATGCCCGTGCGCCTCGCCTTCCTCCTCGGTCTCACCGGCGTCGCCGGCCTGCTCGCCTCGCCGGTCGAGACCGCCAAGCGTTCCCGCGCCGACATCGAGGCGGGGTTGAAGGCCCTGGAGGCGAAGCACCGCGCCGCCCCGGAGACCCCGCCGCCCAAGGAGACCAAGGAGGTGGCGACGCCCGCCGAGAAGCCGAAGGCGGGCGGCAAAGCCGCGAAGGGGGCCGCGGCCGATCTCGTCATCAAGCCGGATGAGATGAAGCGCGCCCGCGCGGAGCTCCTCCGGCTCAACGGCTACCGTTTCCTCTGCGGGCTCGACGCCGAGGTTAAGCTCAAGGACGACTACACGCTCACCTGCAAGTTCGGCGCCTACCTCTGCAGCGTCCTCGGACACATCGAGCACACGCCGCCGAAGCCCGCCGGGATGGACGAGCTCATCTTCAAGAAAGGTTATGAGGGCACGTCGCATTCGAACCTCTTCTATACCTCGGGGCCCGACGGGCTCACCGGCTCGGTCGACGGCTACATGGACGACAGCGACGAGAAGAACGTCGGCCGCGTGGGCCATCGGCGTTGGTGCCTCAATCCCGGCATGGGCTTCACCGGTTTCGGCCAGGTCCGCGGTTTTTCTGCGATGTGGTCCTTCGACGGCGCGGGCGCCAGCGGCGGCGCCGGTCCCGTGTGCTTCCCCGCCGCGGGCTTCTGGCCGCTTTCCTTCTACCGGATGCGCACCGCCTGGAGCATCTCCGCCGATCCCGGGCGCTTCGCCTTCGACGATAAGGTGGTCCCGAAGGTCTACCTGCTCGGCGGGTCGGAACGCTTTCCGGCCGAGGTGAAGGGACTCAAGGAGCTGAAGCTCGCCGATGTCCGCGTCTCGCGCGAAGGTATCGGTACGCCGCAGTGCCTGATCTTCCGGCCCGACGTGACGCCCCGCCGCGGCACGCGCGTCGGGGTGTCCGTCCCGCTCAAGGGTTGGACGTCCCCGAACCTGGAGTACGTCGTCGAGTTCTACTGAGCGGGCTCAGGCGGTGCGCGGCGCCTGGCTGAGCAAGGCATCGCGGCGCCGGATCGCCTCGGCGGGATCCTTGGTCCCGAGCGAGCGGCGGACGCGCCGCTTGGTGAAGTCGGGCAGGTGCTCGGTGAAATGCACCCACCAAGTGCCGTTGTTCTCCCAGAGGTGGTGGAATGGGTTGTCGGCCCGCACGCGGAGGGAGAGGCGGGCGGGGGCGGGCGGTGGGTTGTCTTGGATGTCGATCATGGGCGTCGGGGGAAAGGGGACGCATCACGATCGAACTTGCGGGGAGTGTTTTGTAGCCTGACGGCTCTCATCTCGGGAAAGGATCCCGTTACCACCGTGGCCCTCCTGGGCTCGGTTGGTGCAAGCGGCTTGCGCCGGTTTGCTCGTGATGCGACTGCTAAGGAACTACGGGCAGCCTAGGGCTGACCGGCCGGGAGGCAAGCGTGGGCTTTGTCATACGGCCGGACTTCAGCGGGGCTCGGGCACCCCGCCCACCCCCCGGAGCTTCTTGAGCGCCGGCGCGGCCGCCGCGGCGGCCTTCGCGTAAGCCTCCTTGGCCGCCCGCCAGGCTTGCTCCGCCACCTCCTCGGCCTGCGCGGCCTCGGCCTTGTCGGCCGCGGCGCGGGCCTGATTCTCCTTGGCGCGCGCGAGCTGCTTGCGTTCGTTCGCGGCGCGTGCGTTCAGGGACTGGTAACTCGCCTGGAATTGGGCCGCCTGTTTCTCGTCGCGGTTGCGCCACCGATTGAAGTTCGCCTTCGCGGCGTCGGCCTGTTTCTCCAGCGCGTCGACTTCGCGCTGCTGCCGGTCGAGGCGTTCCTTCTCGCGTTGGGCGGTGCGCGTCTCCTCCGCCGTCCGCGTCGCGGCCGCATCCGCGGCCGTGGCCGCGGTCCGGAGCCGCAGGTGCGCGGCCAGCAGCTCGTCGAGGTTGGCTTCCGCGAGCGTGGCGCGCAGTTCCTCGGCCTTCGCCGCGGGCAGGTCCGTCCGCCGCTGATCGTAGGCGAGCGTCCACGCCGCACCGCCGGGGAGCGGCGTGAGCGTCACACGCGGCGGGGACGGGGGCAGCTCCGTGACTGCGGTCGCGAGCAGCAGGGCGGCGAAGGTGAGCATGCACGTAGTGTTATCCGCTTCCGGGCGGATGGCAATCCCGCCGCCGGCGGAAATCTCTCGCCTGGCTTCCGCGGCGGTCTTCTCATGGTAGGCATGGGTTTCTTCCGCTTCCGTCGGACCATCTCGCTCGGGCGCTTCCTGCGGCTCAACGTCTCCAAGACCGGCACCTCCGTCTCCGTCGGCCGTCCTGGCGCGACGGTCAATGTCCGCGGCGACAAGGTCGACGGCACCGTCGGCGTGCCGGGCACGGGGCTCTCCTACCGACAGCGGCTCGCGAACCGCGGGTGCGCGTCCGTCTTCGCGCTCGGTACGACGCTCGCCGGCGCGACCTGGCTTTGGTTCGCCTGATCGCGTCGCGCGTCGCGCCGCAAGTGCCCGGGAAAGGACTCGAACCTTCACGCCTTTAGAGGGCGGCGGATTTTGAGTCCGCTGCGGCTGCCATTTCGCCACCCGGGCGGGTTGCGGTCCGTCATTCATTCGACGGAGGCGGGGCGGGGCAAGAAAAGAAAGACCCGCGCGGTGGCGCGGGTCCGGAGCGGCCGACAAAAAAGGCGCTCCGTACGGAGCGCCTTTTGGTTTCGCGGCGAAGCGGATTACTTGGAGCCGAGGATCGCGTCCTTCGCGGCCTTGGCCACGCGGAACTTCACGACCTTCTTGGCCTTGATCTGGATCGTCTCGCCGGTGGCCGGGTTGCGACCCTGGCGGGCCTTGCGGTGGACGAGGACGAGCTTGCCGAGGCCGGGGAGCGTGAAGGAGTTCTTCGCGTTCTTGTAGGCGAGCGCGGCGATGATCTCGAGGATAGCAGTGGCCTGCTTCTTGGAGAGCTCGGCCTTCTCGGCGATGGCGGCGGCGATCTGGGACTTGGTGAGGGCTTTGGACATGGTGTTTTGGGTTAGTAGTGCAGTGATGCGGGTGTATTTAGTAGCGAACCGCACGCTGATAACCAGCGAAAAATAAGGGTATCTTGCAAGTCGTCCGGACCCCGTCTCGCGGCTGTGCCCGGAAGAAAAAACTTTTACCGTCGGACGGTCTCTGTCATATCTCCTCCGCACCCGCCCTCCTGCCATGCTTCCCCGACTCGCCTTCCTTCTCACCGGCGCCGTCCTTCTCGGCTCGACCTCCGCCTCCGGGCAGGAGGTCAATGTCGAGCCGGCGTTCCCTGGTCTGAGCTTCAGCCTGCCGATCGGCGTCGCTCCTTTGCCGGGGAGCAAGGACGCCCTCTTCGTCATCGAGAAGGGGGACCCCGTCCCCGGGGCGGCGGCAGATAAGTCCGCCGACAAGAAGAAGCGGGCGAGCTCCTACCTAGGCGGCAAGGTCCAGATGGTCTCCGGGCTCGCGGCGGGCAAGCCGGTCAAACAGCAGGTCTTCCAGCTCGCCGCCAAGGATGGCGACTTCGAGGCCGGCGGGGAGTGCGGTCTGCTCGGTTTCGCGGTCCACCCCCGGTTTCCCAAGAATCGGCAAGTCTTTGTCTATTACAGTATTAAGATTGGCGGAAAGCTGCACCAGCGTCTTTCCCGCTTCCAGCTCAAGCCGGGTGCCGAGTTCGAGGTGGACCCCGCCACCGAGCAGGCGCTGATCACCCAGCAGGACCCGGCCTCGAACCACAACGGCGGCGACGTGCATTTCGGTCCGGATGGTTATCTCTATTTCAGCTGCGGCGACGGCGGCGCGGGCGGCGATGCCTTCAATACCGCGGCCTTCATCAACAAGGGTTTCCACGCCGGGGTCTACCGGATCGATGTCGACAAGCAGCCGGGTAGCATGGCCCCCAACCCCCATCCCTCGGTCATGACCGACGCCCAGGGGGGGGCCTACTATGCGATCCCGGCGGACAACCCCTTCGTCCGGGCGACCTCCCACCGCGGCCAGGCGATCGAGGCCAAGTCCGTCCGGACCGAGACCTGGGCCACCGGCCTGCGTAACCCGTGGCGCTTCTCTTTCGACCCCCAGACGGGCGTCTGCTACACTGGGGACGTCGGTCAGAACCTCTTCGAGGAAATCGACATCCTGGTCTCGGGCGGGGATTACGGCTGGAGCGAAGTCGAGGGCCAGCATGTCTACAACCGCAAGGACGCCAGCGCGAAGCAGGGTCCCGCCGCCCTGGCCGGCGCCTCGAAGCAGTGGATCGCGCCCATCTATGAGTACGACCGCAAGGTCGGCAGCTCGGTGACCGGCGGCGTCGTCTACCGCGGCGAGCGCCTGCCCGCGCTCCAGGGCGCCTACGTCTTCGGCGACTACGCCTCCGGCCGGATCCTCGCCCTGCGCGAGAAGGGCGGCAAGTGGGAGGGGCAGGTGATCGCGAAGGACATGACCATCGCGGGCTTCGGCCATGACCCCGCCAACGGCGACGTCCTTTTCGCGGCGATGTCGGGTCAGGTCAAGCGCCTGACCAAGAAGTAGGCCGCGATGCTTTCCCGGCGCGCTTGGATGGGGCAGGTCGCCGCCGTGGCCGGCGCGACCTTGCTCCGGCCGGTCTTCGCGGCCTCGCCGGCGCCGGCCCGCTCGCCCGAAATCAGCCTCTTCACCAAGCATCTCGTCGGACTACCTTACGAGCAACTGGCCGACGTCGTCGCGGAGATCGGCGTCACCGGGATCGAGGCGCCAG
>Ga0207909_1000439_pt1 | contig 14103 bp, 13 predicted proteins | sample LakMenEpi05May10_FD_150672 | JGI IMG/M metagenome (GOLD analysis project Ga0207909, IMG submission 150672) | Freshwater microbial communities from Lake Mendota, WI - 05MAY2010 deep hole epilimnion (SPAdes) | ecosystem: Environmental > Aquatic > Freshwater > Lake > Epilimnion/Euphotic zone ...
CTTCTAATTCCAAATGACTCTGTAAGTCCCCATTTATTACATTCATTTATATAAAACTCTGACTTATATATTTTTCTTAATGATGTTATTTTTTCAGGAATTTCGGTTATATCAAAGTTGGAGTTTCTTATTAAAAAATCGGTCATTTCAACTCTTGTTAAATTACTTTGACCCCTTATAGTCATATTGTAAAATTTAATTAAAGTTTGAAGTTTTTTGTCTATTTCTCCCATTACTTAATCAATTCATTCATTAAACCATCACTTTCTTTTTCCAAATTCATTAAATCATTTAATACATCCTGAACCGAACGAAGGGGTTTGTATTGGTAGAAATATTTGGTAAAGTTAATTTCGTATCCAATCTGTGTTTTATCTTTATCTACCCAAGAATTTGGAAGGTGTGGTTTCACTTCTTTTTCAAAGTAATCATCAACATCAACATCAAGAGGTATTCTTTCCGAATCTCTTAATGAACCATCCGGTTTCATATTTCCTTTTTTATCCATTACTACTTTCCCGTTCTGAACTAATGGTTGTTCTATCGTAAGTTTTCTGTATCCAAAAAATTCATTAGGATAGATTTTTGAAATTTCATTTTCTTTGAAGTCATTATACACTTTCAAAATATATTCTTTCCCTTCCTCTGAAATTTCCTTTCTTTTACTTCCCAAAGATTTTTTTAACGGACGATAATGGTTTGAACCATCTATCAATTGTATTTTACCTCTTCTTTCTTTGGACTTCTTTTTACTTAAAATCCATAGGTAAGTTGTAATCCCCGTATTAAAAAATAGTTGGTCAGGAAGTTGAACTACACACTCCAACCAATCATTTTCAATAATCCATTTTCTTATTTCACTCTCACCGGAACCACTATCACCACTAAACAACGGAGACCCGTTAAAGACAATACCAATACGGGAATTATCATCCTTGAATTTTGATATTAAATGTTGAAGGAATAACAGGGAACCATCGGAACTACGAGGGGTTCCAACAGAAAATCTACCATTTGGGTTTTCACTTTCTGTTTTTACATATTTTTCTTCCGATTTCCACGAAACACCGAATGGGGGGTTGGTAATTTGATAATCAAATTTCTTTCCTGTGTAGTGGTCGTCAGACAATGAAGACCCTAATTTTATGTTATCAGGGTTTTCACCGGTAATTAAAAAGTCCGACTTACAGATAGAATAGGTTTGGGGGTTTAGTTCCTGACCGAATAAGTTTATTATAATTTTTTCGGATACATTCTCTTCAATCCATCTTTTACCAATAGTTAAAATACCTCCTGTTCCCGAACAACAATCAAAAATGGAACGGATAAGTCCTTCTCCTTTTAAGTTTTCTTTTCCTCCTGATAAAACTAATGATACAAGAAGGGTAATAATGTCTCTCGGACTAAAATGTTCTCCTGATGTTTCATTACTCATCTCACTAAACCTTCTCAATAATTCCTCAAATATCATCCCCATCATATGATTATCCACCACATTTGGGTGAAAATCAACTTCCGATAGTTTATCTATTAAAAGATAGAGTTTGTTGTTCTTTAATAGTTTTTCAACCGGTTTTTCCAATTGGAAATGTTCCAATATTTCAAAGACATTTTGGGAATACCCGTTGATGTAATTATTAAAGTTAAGTTTAAGATGAGATGTGTCTCCTTTTAATCGGTTCAAGTCATAGTCGGAGTGATTATAGAACACCAATCCGGTCTTTTTCTTAATTACGGGTGAGATATCATCAATATCATTTTTAAGTTGTTGGTATAGTGATATTACTTCTTCTTTGTGGGGTTCAATAATACAATCTAATCTTCTTAATACAATAAAGGGGATTATAACATCTCCATATTCGTGGGGTTTAAATAACCCTCTTAATACATCATCACAGATATTCCATATTAGAGATGATATTTCTTGGTGTTTCATTTTTATTTTGTGTTTCCAACAAACTTATATATAAAAAAGAACTTTTCCCAGAGATGATGATAAAACCTACTTTTTAATAATATTCCACAGGTCTTTTTTAACTAATTGTCCTTTGTTTTCCTTGTAGTTTCCCATTTTCTTAAAACCATATTTAATTGTATTATACTTTTGGTCTTCCGTTTTTATTTCTTTCACATTAACATTACTTCCCAACAACCACTTTGTAATCAGTAGTGAATGGATGTTTTTGATGTTGGGATTGGATTTTATTACGATGTGGGTATGGTTATTTTCATCCTCACCCGTATCAAGAAAAATCAAACCATATTCAATGATGTTTTCTTTAACCAATAATTGTATGAATTTATCACAATAACTTTTAAGGGATTGTAGTGATATTTTTTTTGAGTGTTTTGGGTCAAATGTTCCTGTAAAGTGTATATCAAATTCATAGGTGTTAAAATATTTTATAAGGTTCTTAATATATTCTTTATCCCATTGTTCTTTTGATAAAGAAGGTGGAATACCCCCCTTAATCTTGTCTCTAATTCTTTGAATTCTTTTATTGATTCTGTTTTGTAGTGTTCTTCTACTTTGTTTTTCATCTTCTGATAAAATAAGTTTCTTTCTTCCTTTCATTGTTTATAGGTTCTTGATTTATTGATGACTAAAATTATGTATAGTGTGTTCCAAGTCATCACACTCTAATAATTAGTTGTTTTTTCAAAAAGTGAATGATTAAAACCAAAAATTTTTATTTTTTTTTCATTCGTCAAGTATTGAGAATAAAGGGATTTTGATTTTTTGTGTAAAAAAGTTTGATTTAGGATTTGACTATTGATTTTTAATCACCTAATCTTTCTTAAATAACAAATTAGTCATCAAAAAAATAAAAGAAATGGAAAAAACAAATCAGAGAAAAAGAAAAGGTAGAAAAAGTAGTGTTGGAAAAATTTATTTGAGTGGGGAAGAAATTATTGAGATATTAGAAATCAGTAAGGAATATGATAAATACCCAATTTGTTCGGTATTTTGGTATCAACATTCATTAGATTTCATTTACAGATTTTATAAAGATTACAGATGGAAATTAGAGTTCAGGTTTATAAACGAACAAAATGGAATGTTTGAATATGGTATTTCAACAACAACTAGAAATAATAGAATTTATAACAAACTTTTAGTTATTGAACTTGAAGAAGAGTTTGTGAAAAATTTAATTGAAGAACTGAATAGTTAAAATAAATCAAAATATAAAATAGAACAGGTTTTAATGTTTTTATGACTCTGGATATTAGGTTTTTAGTTCTTTTTGTTCTATTTTTGTATCTGTAATATAAAATAGAACAAAATGAGGATAAAATATAATAGATTGTCGTCAATTTCACAGACGGGGAACAGATACGAACACGATACCGAAAAATATGATTTAACAATTTTGGAGAGGGTGTCAGGTTCGGTTCCTTTTTTTCAAAGAATAAAAACTTTGGAATTAAAAAAGTTGGTTGAGGATGGTAAAGTTCGTGAATTGGTTGTTGAGGAGTTTAGTCGTTTGGGACGAAATACCGGAGATGTAATTAACACTCTTGATTGGTTAGACAAACACGAGGTGAATGTTTATGTTAGAAACATAGGATTATATTCTCGTCCTAACGGAGAGAAGAACCCTATTTGGAAGATGATATCTTCGGTAATGTCTTCTCTTTATGAAATGGAGTTAGACAACATCCGTGAGAGAACAAAAATTGGTAGGTTAATGTTCGTTCAAAAAGGTGGTGTTTTAGGAAGAAAAACCGGAACAGGTGAGTCAGAGTATAATTTTATAAATAAACCTAAATCACAGAAGGTTTTAGAGTATTTGAAGAAGGAATATACTATTAGGGATATTTGTAAGATTTGTGATGTTTCCATCGGAACTACTATGAAGGTAAAAAGTGTAGGAACTAAACTCGGTGTCCTATGAACCAATACGAAGTATATAGAAGGGTAATAAATAAGATAATGAATAGGGTGATGAAGAAAAAATATGGTTATTATGACTTTGTATTTTATCTAAACCCTATCCAATATCTTAATAATAGAGAATTTTATTCTGATTATGGTATCACAGAAATTGTGTCTGTTAATATTAAAAATACAATTACAATGTATCAAAAAGACCGGTTAATATCCGATTTAAAAAGTTGTCTAAACTCAATAATACCTTTTGTTGAAGGTGGTGATTATAAACGGATTTCAAGAGTCAAAATTAAAATCAATCAACGAGTTTGTTCCGGAATAATCCCCATATACCCCAATCTGAAACGACATATTCACGATTAAATGTCTTCTGATATAATTCATCGTCGTTAAAACTGATTATAATTTTTGATGGTTCAACTAACTTAAAAATTTTTGTAGTTAATTCAGATTTTTCAAACATTTCTTTTAATTCTATGAAAATGTTTATCTCAACTTTTTCTTCATCAATTTTGTAGTAATAAATTCCGTTATTTTCTATTCTCTTGAAAAAGGGACGATTGTAGGGAAGATTATTTCGGAGTTTCTTTAAAAATTCACCAACCGACTTAACCCTTTTATGAAAATTATGGACAGGAAAAGTCAATTTTATAATACAAAAATCCTTTTTTTTATTTGGTGGTGTTTTAACACTTCTTTCTTTTTTTAATTCTTCAAGAATATATTTTATTTTTTTTTCTAAAATTTTCATAAAAATGGTGTTTGATTTACACGAGGTATTCTTCCTTTTTGTTGATTTTGAGGGTAATAACCCATTTGTTAAGAAACTACAAAAAATAGTTCCCAGTTATAAAAGTTCATTAAGGTATCAATAAGTTTAAATTTCCCCCTTAATCTTCCACGATTTTGATGTTTTTGAACTCCAATAAATCCCCATTTTCATCAAAATTTAACCACTGAACCGGAAGAATGGGAATTTGTCTTATCTCTTTCATATTAAGTTTAAAGACATTAGTTAAAAAATCAACTCGTCTCGGTGTAAATTGTTTGATTTTGTAGTTTATAAAAATTATGTTTAATAACATATCAAATGAATAACAATTAATCAAACCTTTTTCATCGTCAATTGTATAGTATATTATTTTCAACTCTGTTTTATTATCAATAAAACTAATTTTAATCTTAAAAAATGTATTGGTATTAATAAATAAATATTTGTCCTTTTCAATCAATTTTTTAATACCCGAAATAGAAAAATACTCTTCGGTATCTTCCGTTAATAGGACAACTCGTTCTGTAATATTAAATTTAGTCGGGAACCATATAAATTTTTCATTTAATATAATCCGTTCTACGGATTGGAATACTTCCTTTGACTTTTTGTTTTGATTGGGGAAATTTGGAAATTCATCTATGTAATAAATTTCACCTTCTTTAACCACTTGGTATCCATTAAGTTTGTCTTTTTTTTTCATATTATCTTTATAACTACACTATAAATAGTAGTTTAATTTGAAAAAGTCAAGTTGGGGGTAAAATTTTTCCAGAATTTCTGACGACACTTTGTAAAGGGTATTATCTTCATTAATATGGGGGGGGGTATTAATTGATGACGGGGGGGATACAATGATAGACGGGAGGACTCCCCCATAGGATTATTTAGGGACGACGGGGGTAGGTAAATTGTGAAAAAAGAAAATGTGATGTTATTACATCTGTTATAACAAAAAAACCTTAAACCCTATATTCATTAAGTTTAAGGTTATATTTTTGTGGAGAATATCGTTCTATGTATATGTATATTAATTTTTGTAAAATACTAATATACAACTTATTAAAAATAAAATAATCCACAAAAACACTCGTTTAATACGAAATTGTTGTATCAAATGTTATAACAATATCATTTTTATTATTACTTTTACCAAGTAAAAATACTAAAATGAGTAGAAATATCACAATCAAAGTTGTTTTATATTCCCGAAAAGATAAAAACAATCTCCATCCCGTAAAAATTAGAATAACCGAGAACCGGATTAGTTCATTTATCAATCTTGAGTTCTCTGTTGAGAAAAAACATTGGTTAAAATCAACAAACAGGATTTCTCAATCCCACCCAAATCATATAGAATACAATTATATTATAGAAAAAAGATTAAAGGAATTGGATGTCCATAATGAATCAAACATTAAAATTATTACAGGTAAATTAAATGTGTTTGACGATTTGGAGAATAAAATAGAGAACGATTACCAAAACCAATATTACTCCAAGAAGAAACACCGAACCCTATACTACCACTTAAAAAAATATTGGGGTAGTTTGGAATTACATTACTACGACATTGATAAAGAGTTTTATATTGGGTTTAGAAACTATCTCCAACTTAATATTAAATCAAGGGACACACTTACAAAAATACCCTCTAACAATACAATAGTTGGTTATTTGAAGTTTTTAACTTCGTTTCTTAATGAAAAAAAACAAGAAGGTGTTTTTGTTGGTGATTTAGATTTTGTAAAGAAGGTTTCTCCCAAAAAAATACCTACCAAAGTTGAACCATTAACAACTGATGATATATGGGTATTAGATAATTTATTACCATCTCACAAATTTTTACGACCACTTTTATTCAATTCTCTAAATACATTTATGTTTAATTTCTGGGGAAATGGTTTAAGAATCGGAGATTGTTTAAGGTTAAAGTGGGGTAATATACAAGGAGATGTAATAGTTGTCAGAATGGGTAAAACAAAAAGAGTTCTTACTATTCCCTTAACTGAAAAAAACATTTGGAGATTATTTTGGTATATGGATAATATCCCAAAACCATACGATTGGGAGAAACGAGAATGGTATAATTGGAATGGAGACAATGAAATTTCAAGTGATATTAAATTAGATGAATTTGTAGAAATAAATTTTTCCAATTATTTGGAATATGTCCTTGAATTAGAAAATTATAAAGATGAGTTTGTGAGTGATGTAAGTTATTTTTTAAAAGATGAAAATATACATATCAGGGGAGGTAGATTCAGTGTAGAGTATAATAAATATGTTAAATCTCAAATTAACGATAAGTTCCCGTATGATTTAATGGAGGAGAAAAAAGAAGTTTTTAATAAATCCCTTATTAACTCAATTATTGAATACTCTAAAGATGAGAGAAATAAACATAGGTATATTTTCCCGTTCCTTCGTGGATATGAGAATGAAACTGATATAACAAAATTAAGTAATAAAGTAAGTTCCAGTGTTTCCCTAATCAACAAATCTCTAAAAGTAATCGGTAAAGAAGTGAATATAAACAAACGACTAACTAATCACTTATCAAGACACTCTATCACCTCCATTTCAAAAAGTTTAGGGACGGATATATACGACTTAAAAGATATGTTGGGACACACCAACATTAAACAGACGGAGGTTTATATAAACTCTATTAACACTATTCAAACCTCAAAACAAAATACAAAAAGAGTTTCAGATACCTTAAATGATTTAATATAATGAAGTGAATTTATTAAAGTAAATCACTTGATAAATTCGTTAAGGACTTTATATTTATTATGAAACATAACTTTATGAAAAATAATAAATCACACATAAATTTTCAATTGGATATCCAAGATTTTCAAGACGACGAACAAATAATTAAGACAATAAAAAACATTCTTAAAATGTCTAAAGACAAAGATTTTATTGATGGTTTTTATGACGGAGACGAAAAAATTAAGGTAAATGTTTCCCCTACAATTTCTTTTATTATTAGTGGGTGTGAATGTGATTAAAGATTCTTATGTTTCATATATTCACTAAACATACCATCAATCAACATAGGTAATACTTTCGGGTTATTTACTTTCTTGTAGAAATCAATTCTATCGGAAGTATAATCACTCATATAATCATCAAAAATCACTTTGAAGAAATCCTTTTTATCATCATAGGAATTATTACCTCTAACAATACTATCTAATTCATTATTCTGGAATAATTCTTTACTAATACTTTTCAAACATAATCGGTCGTCTTCTTTAAGTTCAATACCAAAAACCTCATTTATCTTTTTGATAATTTGAGACAATAGTTCTTTCTCTTCTTCTGTTTGAGTTTTTGAACCGGTGTCCGACATTGGTTCCAATTCACCCTTTTTATCTTCTAACGATAGTTTTTCTTTACCAATATATTGTATTCTCAACGAGTTTAAGTCAATTGTATCGGTTATTGATAATCGTTCCCCATACCTTTTCGGGAGTTTTTTGTTTAGGAACCTCAAAAAGACATAAAGTTTCTCCCATCGTATCTCCGAAAAAGATGTGATTTGTGAAATATAAGAATACAAACGAATAAATGATTGGATGGTTGATTTGAACTCTTCTTTTTGTTCTTCCGTGTCTAATTTCTTCCATTTTTCCACCACCTCATCAACGATTGGGTGTAGTTTCTCATCTGTATCCGTTTTTCTATAAAACTCCTCACAGAACTCGTTAATTTTGTTTTGGTTAAATAATTGGAATGTCTCTATTTTATATTCAATATCGTAAAGTTTGTCCGGTTCAGTTTCACTAACCAATTCTGTTGTGGTGTAAAAGGGTTGGAAATAACTAACAATATCTTCCGTCTCATTCACAAAATCCAAGATAAATGTCTCTGTTTTTCCTGTCTTGGTTCTATTTAATCTTGATAGGGTCTGGACACACTGAACTCCACCTAATTTTTTATCAACATACATTGAACACAACATAGGTTCGTCAAATCCTGTTTGGAATTTATTTGAAACAATTAGTATTCTAAATTTTGGTTCCTTTAATGAAGTTGGAATATCATTCCCCACCATTCCGTTTGAATGGTTTAATGAGTTTTCCGTATTTTCTATTCCGTTATGAAATATTGTTCCACTAAAACCAACTAAACAAGAATAGGGAAGATTCATTTGTTTCATTTGTTTCATCATCTCCTCGTGAAACAATACACAATGTTTTCTTGAACGAACCACCACCATACTTCTTCCTTTCCCACTTAATTCCTTTGATGTATGATTAACAAAATGTTCCAAGATTATGGAAACTTTTTGTCTTATTACCTCCGGATGTGTATCTACATAATTAACCAATTCTCTTTTTACTTTACCCTCCGGTAATTCAATATCTTCCCCTTCTTTTTGGGAAACTTTGAAGTATCTTTTGTAGGTGGTATAATTACTTAACACATCTAATGTAAATCCTTCAAAAATAGATTGTTTCATAGAGTAAGAATGAAACGGGACAAATCGTCCATCAGGAGTTTTTCTTCCGAAAAGTTCCATAGTTTTATTTTTTGGAGTTCCTGTAAAACCAAAAAAACTAATGTGGTCTTGTTTTCCACGACTTTCAATCTCTTCTCTAATTACATCTTCATAAGAATAGTCATTTTCTTCTTCATCGTCAATACCTACGGATAAAGATTTTTTAAGATGTTTGGAACCTTCACCACTTTGGGATGAATGGACTTCGTCTATAACAATTCCAAAAGTTTGTCCTTTTAGTTTTGATATGGTTTCTGATATTACGGGGAATTTTTGAATGGTCGTGATTATAATATCTTTTCCTTTCTCTAAAAATTCTTGTAGTTGTTTTGAGGTCAAATCCACAGGATTAACCACCCCGTCGGTTTGTTGTAGGTCTTTTAATGTTTTTCCAAGTTGTTTGTCTAATACCTTTCGGTCTGTAATTACAATAATTGTATCAAATAACCTCTTTTTGTCCTCTTTATTACGATATAATGAAGTTAAGGTATGAGATAACCAACCGATACTATAACTCTTTCCAGAACCGGTTGTGTGTTGAATTAAGTAGTTATGTCCGACACCTTCTAATTTGATTGTTTTTTGAAGGTTTCTAATAACTTCTAACTGATGGTATCTTGGAAACACTAAAACCTTAAACTTCTTTTCAATAACCTTTTTTGAAACATCGTCCCAATCTTTATCACTTTCCTCAACAACTACTAAAAAGTTCTGTATAATGTCTAAAAGTGAGTTTGGGGTCAATACTTCATTCCATAGGTATTGTGTTCTATAATCACTTTCAACGATTGGATTGGAAATACCTTTGTTGTAGGGTAAAAACTTTGTTTTATTCCCATTCAAATTGGTAGTCATAGAAACAACATCATTATCCACACAAAAATGGACGAAACACCTTTGGAAATTTAATAATGGTTCTTTCGGGTCTCGGTCGTGTTTGTATTGGTATTCCGAGTTTTTGAGGTTTTGTCCGGTTAGTTGGTTCTTTAATTCCATCGTAATAATTGGAATACCATTTAAAAACAAAACCATATCAATTGAGTTCTTATTTCTGTTGGAATAGTATAACTGACGAACCACCACAAATCTATTCTTTTGGTAAAGTTCAATATGGTCTTGGTTCATTCCACTTCTTGGTTCAAAATAAACCAAGTCAAAAGAACAACCACGAGTGGAAATACCTTTTCGTAGGGTTTCTACAATCCCTCTTTTCCCTATGGTGTCGTTTATGGTTTTACATAAATGACTATCAGTGGAACTATCAAATTGAGAATACAATTTGTCGTATTCTTCCGGTTGTGTGTCTTTTATAAAACCAACAACATCCTCTATGATTAAACATAAATCTTTATCATATTCTTTGTTATACTTCTTTTTAACTTCATCATAAGTTGGAGATGTATAACCTTGATTATTGAGGGACTTTTCTATCCACTCCTCAAATCTATATTCTGATAGTTTTTTACTCATTACACAACCTTTATTTTACCCGTTATTACTTCTGAAATAAGGGATTGTCTATATTCTTTTAATAATTCTAATTTATTCTGTTCCATAGAAACTAAATCGTCAATATCATTGGTGTGTTTATCCAAGTATTCTACTATTTCTTGTTGTTCATTGACTGGGGGTATAATTAGTGGGGTGTCTAAAACACTTGATTTTCCTAATCCAAAACGAGTAATCCCGTTAGAACATACTTCATAATAACTTCTTATTCTTTTTGTTTGTAATTGTCTAAATAGATAACTCCCAACAAGTTTATTTTTTGAAGGTTTAATAATTGATAAATGATAACCACACACAACATTTTCAAAATCATCATTCACAAGTGAGGGAACTCCTATATCAGTTGGACTTTCACTATCCTTTGTAATTATTACATCCCCTTTATTCAATTTGAATTTATTATATTCATCATCAGAACAAGAACCTTTCCTTAATTCTAATTCGTTAGTAATAAATTCGTTGTAATAAACATCTGTATAATTACAAACGATAACTTGTCTCTCGTATTCGTAAATGTGTTTATCAACACTACTTATTCTTAATTCAGAATAATTTTTTAATTTACCAACAATCCAACTTTCCGGTATTTCACCGACCCATTCCACACCACTATCTTTCATCTTCACATTTGGGTTTAATCCTTTTGTGATTACTTGATTGATAAGTGTGGTTCGTTGTTCTTTTAGTAGTTCAACCTTTCTTTGTTTAGTTGAAATAAGTTTGTCTATAATAGTGGTTTTCTCGTCAAGGTAATTAACGATTTGTTCTTGTTCTTGGAGTGGGGGAGTTAATAAAACTAAACTACGAACATATTGACCATCAACATGAGGAATCCCCATTCCATTAGTGTTATTTCTTATTTCCGGTTCGTGAGATTTTAATTGATAAAATGAAAAATCTTCGTTTAGTTTATTTCCAATTTTATTTAAAACTCCCATCGTTGAAGATAATATACCTTCTTTTTCTACTTTAATTATTTCTCCTGAATTTGAACCATCCCATAAAATTAAGGTTTGACCCTCATTTACAAATACCCCATCATCATTACTAACAAAACTTGATGTATCTGAACCTCTTAATACCTCCATAGATAGATAGGGAACTAATCCCTCATCCTCTTTTTCACTTATTGTTTTTGGAATTCTTCCCTTTTGAATTTTGTATTCGTGTTTTAGTTTTAAAGTATTCCAATTTTCAGGAATATCTCCAATCCAATTAACACCTGATGGTTTATATATACTATATTTTTTCATTAGAATTCAGGAAGATATTTCCCATATTTATTAAAAATTAAGATTTCTTCTTCATTCTTTTTATTTATAAAACCAAAAACTTTTTCTTTTTTAACTAATCCTTCAAATAAATCACTTTCTTTTTTTGTTGTTGAGTAAGGAAATTCTTTTTCTTTATCATATACTTTATATTTTTCAAAATACTTTTTTCCTATTTCCTTTGACATTGAGTATGAAAATCCTATATCCCCTACCCAGTTTTTTCTCCAAAACTTTAAGTTTTCAGTTTTCATATTTTCTGTAGGTTTAGTATTTACAAACCCTCTATAAACTACGAACTCATTTGGTAAATTATTAAAATAATATCTTTCCTCTTCATTCATAAAAAATTCTTTTTGTTCTCTATCACATAAGAATAATTCCCTCCATAATTCCCCCCCATTTTCAATAATAGGTTCATTATTTTCAATCCAAATTAACCTTAATAATTCCCAATATTCTCTGTTGTCTAACTCCCATTTGTCTAATTCCTTTAAATTGTAAAAATTGATTGTATGTTGTTGAAATATGTTTAATCTATTATAATCAGGAATTGAAAGAAGATATTTTTCAAATTCATTATTCTCTAACCATTTTTTTTGTTTTTCAGAATTTGAGATAAATTTTTCATTTACTTCCAAGGGAGAATATTTCAAAACATCAGTTAATTCAAAAGTATTATGTAGAAATGATATTATTCCATTTTTATCCTTAGTAATGAAATTTCGTATTTTATCGTCAATGTTATTTATCCATTCAATATTTTTTTTTTGACTATTAAAAAAATCATATATCTCATTTATTGAATAATTTTCTATATCATTTATTTCTATGAACTCATTATGACGAATTGATATTTCCCCATGGAAATTCTCATTTACCTCAAATTTTATATTTTCATCGTGTTCTTTTAATAAATCAATGTAAGTTTTTTGTCTAAAGAACAATTCATTTATTTCATCTAGATGTCTTTCAATAGGATAATATATATTGAATTGATAATATGGATATTCTATGTTAGGAAGACCATATTCATTTATAACAATATATTTTTTCAATTCATCATTTAGGTTTTCTAATCCCTCCATCAGTCCTGTTTTTTATAAGATTGGGTTATTAAAAACATAACATAATCCAACTCATCATTTGGACTTAATCTTAATTCATAATCACCATTTCCCCAATGTCCTTGACTACTCATATCTTTGGTTAAATTCTTTGGGTCGTCTAATTGACCTTTCTTCAAATTAACCAATATTCTCAAATGGTCGGTGTAAAATACAACATCACAGAATGGTCTTTTCTTTCTAAATCCTATATATTCTTTTCTCGGTATTATTTCAACCTCACCAAGATTTAATATTCTATCTTTAAGTTCGTTATATAAATCCACAACTTTTTCATCCCGTCTAATATTTTTCTTGAAGTGGTATTCTTCGGTATAAACTTTAACCTCTCTTGATACTTGATTAACAACATTTGATTTGTCGTCTGAAATACTTGAAATACTCTCATCAGAGGTTGTTTTATGTTGAACCAATCCAATCATACTATTTTCATACTTCTTAACCTCCCATAATTCAAATGGAACATCTTTGAAGTTAATGGAATGTTTCTGATATTCGGTAAAGTGGGGAGATACAAATATTACCTTTGATTGTGTCCAATCAATATCATCTCGTTTTAATATCCCACCACAATTCTCGTTATATTCTAAAATGAAGTCGGACTTATTGTTTAACATCAAAGACATATAGGTATATCCTTGGTCTATCACGGAAAAGTTCCGGTCTTTTTTATACTCAATTATCACAAATGATTTGTTCTCATTATCATACCCAAGAGTATCAATCCGGAAATTCTTTATGGAGAACTCCGATTTAACAAATTGTAGATTAAATAATTCTTCCAAGTTTTTTTCAAATAGAACTTGTATTTCCTTTTCCAAATCAAATTTAATGTTTGAAACAGGTTTGAGTTTTGTTTTATCTTGTATGGAGTATAGTTTCATCCTAACTTCATTTTAATTATTTTTTTTACCCTTCTAATTCCAAATGACTCTGTAAGTCCCCATTTATTACATTCATTTATATAAAACTCTGACTTATATATTTTTCTTAATGATGTTATTTTTTCAGGA
>Ga0207909_1000440_pt1 | contig 14087 bp, 13 predicted proteins | sample LakMenEpi05May10_FD_150672 | JGI IMG/M metagenome (GOLD analysis project Ga0207909, IMG submission 150672) | Freshwater microbial communities from Lake Mendota, WI - 05MAY2010 deep hole epilimnion (SPAdes) | ecosystem: Environmental > Aquatic > Freshwater > Lake > Epilimnion/Euphotic zone ...
AAGGCCAAAAAACTTAAACCACTCAACTATAACATTGAGACAAAATGTGCACCTTCGACAGATGGGATTTCTCACCCCATCCCTGAAACTTTTGTTAAGCTCTTGATGGATGTTATCACCGAAGGGAAAATCTCTAAGAGAACCATCATCCAGTCCTTTGATAAACGAACCTTACAGGTTTTGCACCAATCCTTTCCATCCATCAAAACATCCTATTTGTTTGGTGGATCCATTAAGAAAACACCAGAGCAATTGGTGGCTGATCTTGGTTTTCGTCCCGATATGTTGAGTCCTGTTCATCCTCTGATTGATAATGCCTTTATCGAAAACTGCAGGAAACTCAACATAAAAGTGATTGCATGGACTGTCAATGAAGAAAAAGACATCAAAAAAATGGCAGCATTGGGTGTAGACGGCATCATTTCAGACTATCCAGACCGGTTTAGCATCCTTAAAAACCGTTAATTCTCTGCTGAATCATCAGCTTTCCTGCCTTTTTGGTAATTTTGCAATTCACACGAAACAATGCAAACAATTGAAGTAGCTGATAAGATTGTTGTTCGACAATTCCTGGAATTTCCATTTTCCATCTATGGGAATGATTCTCAGTGGGTATGTCCCTTGTTGAATGACATCGAGTCCGTATTTGATCCCCAAAAAAATAACTTTTTCAGCTTTGGCAAGTGCAACCGGTGGATATTGGTTGATGAAAACAACCATCCAATTGGAAGAATTGCCGCCTTCATCAATGAAAAAAAAGCGTATAACGAAGAACAACCCACTGGCGGTTGTGGTTTTTTTGAATGCATTGATGATCAAGATGCTGCCAACATGCTATTTGATCAGGCAAGAACTTGGTTGGAATCTCATGGTATGATGGCAATGAATGGTCCTATCAACTTTGGCGAAAATGATATGTGGTGGGGGCTTCTTGTTGATGGGTTCACCAGTCCTTTTTATGGGATGAACTATAATCCTCCTTATTATAAAGCCTTATTTGAATCGTATGGCTTTACCGTTAATTACGAGCAAATCTCCAACCGAATTGATGTTCGAAAAGGATTGCCTGAAAAAGTGGCAAAAATTTCAAGCTGGGTGGCCAAAAGAAATGGCTATATTTTTCGCCACCTGGATACTGCAGACATTCCACGCTACTCAAGAGATTTCAAAGAGATATACAACGATGCCTGGAAAGACTTTGAAAATTTCACTACCGTAACCGATGCAACCATTGAGGAAACCATCAATAAAATCAAACCTGTGATGGACCCTAACCTCATTTGGTTTGCCTATACGTCAAAGGATGAACCAGTTGCCTTTGTCATGATTCTTCCTGACACCAATGAACTGATCAAAGGGCTCAATGGCCGATTGGATCTGATCGGTAAATTAAAATTCCTTTGGAATAAGTTTACTGTCAAACACAAGAGAATGCGTGCCGTCATCATGGGTACAAAAGAACAATACCGCAACATGGGGCTTGAATCCTGTCTTTTCATGAAATTGCAGGAATATACCCGGCCTTTGAAGCATTACGAAGAGCTTGAATTGTCATGGGTAGGGGATTTCAATTCAAAAATGCTTGCTTTGCACGAAGCAGTAGGAGCTACTTATTCCAAAAAGCATACAACCTACATGTGTAAATTTTAACCTGTTTAATCGTTTTTTTTGAAACCATTGATTGATAATACACTTGACTTTTTTTATCCCCTTTTCAGAAAGTTTTTTGACCAGACTACCTACCGGTATGCCGCCTGCGGGGGTGTGAATACTGTTTTTGATATATTCCTCTTTTTCTTGAGCTACAATTTTATCCTTGATAAACAAAACCTTGATCTTTCATTCATTGTGATCAGTCCGCATATTGCTGCTTTTCTCATGGCATTTTTGGTGAGTTTCCCCACAGGATTTTTATTGATGCGGTTCATTGTTTTTACGGCTTCTCCCTTGCGAGGCAGGGTACAGTTTTTCAGGTACCTGATAACTGTAAGTTTTAGCTTGTTCCTGAATTATTTTTTCCTGAAACTTCTTGTGGAACATGTTCACCTTTATCCCACCGTTTCAAAGGTGATTACCACTTTTTTTGTCATAGCATTCAGCTATATCTCCCAAAGGCATTTCAGTTTCAAGTCAACCAAAGCTTCATCATGATGAATGCTGCACCAATCCTTGATGTCTTGATCATTGGTGCGGGCCCCATCGGTTTGGCCTGTGGTATTTCCTGTACACAGAATGGTTTATCGTATTTGATTGTTGAAAAAGGACCACTTGTCAATTCCCTTTACAACTATCCACTCAACATGACCTTTTTTTCCACTGCTGACAAGCTGGAAATTGGTAATGTTCCCTTTATTTCACACAATCCCAAACCCACCAGATCAGAAGCGCTGGAATACTACCGAAGGGTATCTATGCACTGGAAGCTAAAGCTGGCCTTGTATGAATCAGTTGAATCCGTTGCACATTCATCCGATATTTTTTCAGTAAAAACATCCAAATCCCTTTATCAAGCCAAAAACATCATCATAGCGTCAGGCTTTTATGATATTCCCAACCTCATGCATGTTCCGGGGGAAGATCTGCCCAAGGTGCACCACTATTACAAGGAACCACATATTTATTATGGTCAGAAAATTGTTGTGGTGGGAGCTGCCAATTCTGCAGTGGATGTTGCCATGGAAACATGGAGAAAGGGAGCGGAAGTGACCATGGTCATTCGGGATGAGCAAATCAGGGAGTCTGTGAAGTACTGGATTCGGCCAGACATAGAAAACAGGATCAGCGAAGGCTCGATCAAAGCCTATTACAATGCCTCGATTGCTGCCATCAGGGAAACTGAGGTAGACATATCAACACCCGATGGCATTGAAACAATTTCCAATGATTTTGTACTTGCCATGACAGGGTATCTCCCTGATTTTGATTTTTTGGCATCCGTTGGCATTGCTGCAGGTACCGACCCTTATCAAACTCCTGTGCACGATCCAGTCACCATGATGACCAATATTGAAGGAGTTTACCTGGCTGGTGTGATTTGTGGGGGCCTCAAAACCAACAAATGGTTCATTGAAAACTCCCGCCATCATGCCGATTTGATCATCAGCCATATCCTCCAAAAAAGCTGATTGCGATCATATTTTTCTTTTTTTATGCCATTTTGATCAATAAAAACAGCCATAATGATCTGTTTGTCATGCTATTGAAGTCAAAACTGACAAGATTTCCTGATTTCATGAACGGCATATCTCTTGCACATTACGATTATCTAAAATCTTAAATATGGCAAAAATCATTGGAATTGACCTAGGAACGACCAACAGTTGCGTTTCAGTAATGGAAGGTAACGAACCAGTTGTTATCGCCAACGATGAAGGAAGAAGAACTACCCCCAGTGTTGTGGCATTCCTTAAGAATGGCGAACGCAAAGTGGGAGATCCTGCAAAACGTCAGGCCATTACAAACCCAATCAACACCATTTCGAGTGTGAAGCGGTTCATGGGACGTCGTTTTGACGAAGTGACAGAAGAGATAAAACATTGGAGTTATAATGTGGCCAAGGGCGACAACAATACAGTAAGGATTGATATTGATGGTCGTCTTTACACACCTCAGGAAATCAGTGCCATGGTACTTCAAAAAATGAAGAAAGTGGCCGAAGATTATCTTGGGCATGAGGTAAATGAAGCAGTTGTTACTGTACCTGCTTACTTCAACGATGCGCAACGCCAGGCCACCAAAGAAGCCGGTGAAATTGCAGGGTTGAACATTCGAAGAATCATCAACGAGCCTACTGCTGCAGCGTTGGCTTATGGCCTTGATAAAAAGAATGTAGACAGCAAGATTGCAGTTTTTGACTTAGGTGGAGGAACATTTGATGTTTCCGTCCTTGAATTGGGTGACGGTGTTTTTGAAGTGAAATCAACCAATGGTGATACGCATCTTGGTGGGGATGATTTTGATAAATTAATCATGGACTGGTTGGCCGAAGAATTCCAAAAGGAAGAAAACGTTGACCTAAGGAAGGATCCTATGGCCCTTCAGCGCTTGAAAGAAGCTTCTGAAAAGGCAAAAGTTGAACTTTCAGGTTCATCTGAAACGGAAATCAATCTCCCTTATGTAACCGCCATAGATGGTGTTCCCAAGCACCTGGTTAAAAAACTGACCAGGGCCAAGTTTGAGCAACTTGCTGACAAATTGTTTGAACGTTGCTTGAAGCCTTGCGAACAGGCATTGAAAGATGCTGGCATGAATGTGAGTGAAATTGATGAGGTTATCCTTGTTGGTGGATCTACCAGGATTCCAAAGGTTCAGGAGATCGTTGAAAAGTTTTTTGGTAAAAAACCAAACAAGAGCGTTAACCCAGATGAAGCCGTAGCCATTGGTGCAGGCGTACAAGGTGCTGTACTTACTGGTGAGGTAAAGGATGTTCTATTGCTTGATGTGACTCCATTGAGCTTGGGAATTGAAACCCTTGGAGGAGTGATGACAGTTTTGATTCCTTCCAACACCACCATCCCTACCAAAAAGTCTGAAAGCTTCTCTACTGCTGCCGATAACCAACCTGGTGTGCAGATCCATGTTATTCAGGGAGAAAGGCCAATGGCCAACCAGAACAAGACCCTTGGTATTTTCAACCTCGATAATATTCCTCCAGCACCAAGGGGTGTACCTCAAATTGAAGTCACATTCGATATCGATGCCAATGGTCTGATCAACGTTAGTGCAAAAGACAAAGGCACTGGAAAGGAACAGAAGATTCGCATTGAAGCTGGAAGTGGATTGACCAAAGAGGAGATAGAAAAAATGAAGGCCGAAGCAAAAGCCAACGAAGCAACCGATAAGGAAGCCCGTGAAAAAATTGAGAAAATCAATGCTGCTGATGCCCTCATTTTCCAAACAGAAAAACAAATGAAAGAGTTTGGTGAAAAGATTCCTGCAGAGAAAAAAGCAGTTATCGAATCAGCCCTTTCTAAACTCAAAGAAGTGCATAAGTTGCAGGATGTTGATGCAATAGAAGCAGCAACCAAAGAACTGAATGATGCATGGATGGCTGCCAGTCAGGACATGTACAATGCAACACAAGGAGCAGAACAGGCAGGTCCTCAAGCTGACGGACAGGAAGCGGGTGGAGCCAAAGCATCTGCGGATAATGTTACTGATGCAGAATTTGAGGAGGTTAAGTAATTAATATCGACCAACAAAAAGGGGATCCAAAAGATCCCCTTTTTTTATATCAATTCCATCCAGGTATGGTCTGCCAGCAATTTAACCGCTGCGGAACATTTTTTGAAAGGTCCGGAAGGGCCCCATTCTCTAGGGCTGACCAATGAAAGAAAATGGCTTCCATCTTTTTTCTCGTAGAGATAATATTGTTGTCCTATCACCGGAGTGAAATTCAATTTTGCGCTATAGATCAATACAGATAACTCTTTTCTTCTTTGTATTTCCTGGGCTTGAAGGGCCAGCAATTCAATTTGCTGCCTGATTTGGGTCAGTTGCATATTGGTTTGTTCTTCCATCGCCGTCAGGGATTTGTGCCTGATCATCCCTTCTTCTGTGGGCCTGATCACCGCACCGGAAACAGACGTTGAATAGGGGAGCACACTCATTTGCTTGTGGTAATAGGAGATGTTCTGATAGGCATTTCCTTCTTCGTTTGTGCTTTGCTCAGTGACTTTCAAATAACCATTGGGTTGGATTTCATGGAAAATCCGAAGCGTCTTTTCTTCTGAGATCAACAACAAGATCTCAAAACTGATGCTGTCAATGAACTGTACTTTGGCTTTTTCCGCTATTGCCTGGTCTGCCAAGGGATGAAAATCTCCATCTGCTTCCAGTACATAATCAGATGAAAATGCCTGATTTTCCAGCGTAACCCAATTCATCTCTACACTGAGGTTGTTTCTCTCTTCAGAGGCAGTCAACTTATAGATGCCGGATTTGGGCCTTTCCCCTTTTTCATAAATACCTTTTTCTGGGAAAAGTTGCCATGAGTATAAAAAATTATAAGCCTGAATCATATCCCATCAACAAAATTTATCCCTGATGGTTCTAAAAATTATTATTTTGAATTGGCATTCAATGAATTGACTTAATTTTACACGGTATGACAATTGAACAAATAAAGAGTATGAGAGACCGCCTATCCGTCTTGAGGAGGTTTCTTTGACGTCGAAAATCGACGATATAAAATAAATGAGGACAAGCTAAAGTCACAATCACCCGGATTCTGGGATGATAACAAGCGTGCTACGGAGATACTCAAAACCATTAAGCTTAACGAATATTGGCTCAACCTCTACACATCTACTGATGCTGCTGTAGAAGACTTGGTGGTATTGTTTGAATTCTGGAAAGAGGGCGAATGTTCCGAAGAGGAAGTGAAGTTGGCCAACGATAAGGCTATTGCGGCTTTGGATGAAGCCGAGTTCAAGAGCACCCTCAACCAACCCGAAGATGAACTTCCTGCTGTGCTTCAGGTCAACAGTGGCGCAGGTGGAACAGAAAGCCAGGACTGGGCCGAAATGCTTGTTCGGATGTACAGGATGTATGGAGAAAAGCAAGGCTGGACCGTTACAGAATTGGATTGGCAGGATGGAGATGGTGCGGGTATAAAATCAGCCGTTTTACAATTTGAAGGTCCTTTTGCCTATGGTTTTCTGAAGGCTGAAAATGGCGTTCACAGGCTTGTTAGGATTTCTCCTTTTGATAGCAATGCAAGAAGACATACCTCTTTTGCTTCTGTTTACGTATATCCACTGGTGGATGATTCCATTGAAATCGAAGTCAATCCTGCTGATTTGGTTTGGGAATTTTACCGATCCGGTGGAAAGGGTGGACAAAACGTAAACAAGGTAGAAACCGCGGTTAGGCTAAAGCATACACCTAGTGGCATCATTGTTGAATGTCAACAGGCGAGGACCCAGGGAGAGAACAGGGAAAAAGCCCTTAAGATGCTCAAGAGCAAATTATATGAGGAGGAAATGAGAAGGCGTGAGGAACTCAAAAATGCCAATAACGCCTCCAAGAAAAAAATTGAGTGGGGAAGCCAAATCCGCAGCTATGTTTTCCATCCTTACAAGATGATCAAAGATCACAGGACTGACCACGAGGTGGGCAACATCCAACCGGTAATGGACGGAGACCTTGATGGTTTCATCAAGGCCTACCTCATGATGGAAAAAGAAAACGTTTCAACTTAAAATCACCATAAATGAACAACGGTCATTATAGTTTGCCAATTCCTGCCAATGAGCCTATCTTAACATATGTTCCAGGATCAACAGAACGAAACAGGCTTAAAGAGGTCATCAATGAGCTGAAATCCACCAGCATTGATGTGCCCATGTACATTGGTTCCAGAGAAATAAGAACCAACAATAAAGTGGCCATGCGTCCACCACACGAACGCAAACATGTGTTGGGATTTTTTCATGCAGGTGAAGCCAAACATGTAAAAATGGCCATTGATGCAGCTTTGGCTGCAAAAAATGACTGGGAAGCCATGCCATGGGAAAGCAGGGCTGCCATATTTTTGAAGGCAGCAGACCTTATCGCAACACGTTACAGGCCATACATGAATGCCACCACCATGTTGGGGCAAAGCAAAAATGTTTTTCAGGCTGAAATTGACAGCGCATGTGAACTCATTGATTTCTTGAGGTTCAATGTTCATTTTCTTGGAGAGATTTACCAACAACAACCTGTAAGTGCACCGGGTATACACAACAGGCTTGAATACCGTCCGCTGGAGGGTTTTGTTTTGGCGATCAGTCCATTCAATTTCACTGCCATCGGTGGAAATCTTCCAGCTTCAGCAGCACTTTGTGGAAACACCGTTGTTTGGAAATGCGCTAACACCCAGGTATACTCCGCACAAATGTTCATGCGGATCATGAAAGAGGCTGGATTGCCAGATGGTGTCATCAACCTTATTTATGTTGATGGACCTACGTTGGGTAGTGTTTGTTTCAGTCATCCTGAATTTGCAGGGGTTCATTTTACCGGCTCAACAGGTGTTTTCAACCAGATGTGGAAGACCATTGGTGAAAATATTTCAAGATACCGTTCTTACCCAAGGATTGTAGGGGAGACCGGCGGCAAGGATTTTGTGATGGTGCATCCTTCTGCAGATCCTGATGTTGTGGCCACTGCCTTGCTCAGGGGTGCATTTGAGTTCCAGGGACAAAAATGTTCTGCTGCTTCAAGGGCATATATCCCTTCCAATCTTGCCTCAGCCGTAAGGAAAAGACTGATCGCGGGCATCAAAAGCTTTACAATGGGTTCTGTTGAAGACTTCAGCAATTTTATCACTGCAGTCATCGACGATAAGTCTTTCAACAAAATCAAGTCCTATATCGACAAGGCAAAAAGATCTTCTAAGGTGAAAGTGATTGCTGGCGGTAACTGCGACAAATCGATTGGTTATTTTATCGAGCCTACGGTAATTGAAACAACCGACCCGAAATATGTGACCATGTGCGAGGAAATTTTCGGACCCGTCCTCACCATGTATGTATACCCCGAGCGTAAGTTCAGTGAAACACTTGAATTGCTGGACCAGACCTCACCGTATGCCCTTACAGGTTCCATCATCTCCCAAGACAGGGCTGCCATTGTTGAAGCAACAAAGACATTGAGAAATGCCGCCGGCAATTTCTACATCAATGATAAACCCACAGGTGCAGTTGTTGGACAACAGCCATTTGGTGGTGCAAGGGGTTCTGGTACAAATGATAAAGCAGGATTTTCCATCAATCTTTACCGTTGGTTGAGTGTAAGAACTGTCAAGGAAACATTTGACCCTCCCAAGGATTACAGGTATCCCTTTATGCAACCAGAATAATCAAAAGAATTGGTTTTCATATATTTACATTAAGTCAACTGAACAATGAAAGGAGTCAATACCATCATGGAAGAAGATCAACTCAAGCTAACCTTAAAAAGGTTGTCTCATGAGTTGATTGAAAACCATTATCCTTTTACGGATACTTGTATCATTGGTATTCAGCCAAGAGGTATAGCCATCAGTGATTTTATTACGCAGTATATCCAAAACATTCATCCGGAAGTCAGCATTCATTATGGAAAATTGGACATCACCTTTTACCGGGATGATTTCAGGGGCCAAATTCATATTCCCAGTATAACGGATCTTCCATTTTCCATTGAAGGAAAAAAAGTGATTCTGATTGATGATGTGCTGTATACAGGTCGCACCATCAGGGCGGCAATGGATGCCTTGCTCGACAACGGGCGCGCACAAAAAGTGGAACTGTGTATTTTGGTTGACCGTAAGTTTAGCAGAGAGCTACCCATTCAGCCTGATTACGTTGGAAAATCGATTGATTCTATCGTTACACAAAAAGTGAAGGTGATCTGGGGCGATGAAAAAAAGGTGATTTTGTATGATAGCATTTGATGCCCCACAAAATTTGTCCGAAAATTATAACTGTATACCATAAATTTGCTCCCTAATGCAACTAAGCTCAAAACACTTGCTCGGCATTAGAGACCTCCTTCCGGGAGATATCCAGCTTATTCTAGACACAGCCCGACAATTCAAGGAAGTACTTCAAAGGCCCATCAAAAAAGTTCCCTCTCTTCGAGACATCACTATTGTCAATCTTTTTTATGAAAACTCAACCAGAACAAGGATTTCATTTGAGTTGGCAGAAAAAAGATTAAGCGCAGACACCATCAATTTTGCAGCAAGTGGTTCTTCTGTTTCCAAAGGTGAAACCTTGTTGGATACAGTCAACAACATTTTATCCATGAAAGTGGATATGGTGGTGATGCGCCACAGTGCAACAGGTGCCCCTCATTTTCTTGCGAAGCATATTCCGGCTGCCATTGTCAATGCAGGGGATGGCATCAACGAACATCCTACCCAGGCATTGTTGGATGCATTGTCCATCACCGAAAGGTTGGGAGCGTTGAAAGGAAAGAAAATCGCCATCATTGGAGACATCATGCATTCCAGGGTGGCTTTGAGCAATATCTACCTGCTGACCAAAATGGGGGCAGAAGTAACCCTTGCGGGCCCGCCTACCTTGATTCCCAAGCACATCAAGGATGCGTTTGGTGTAAATGTTACCTACAACGTAAAAGAGGCTTTGGAATGGTGTGATGTTGCTAATGTCTTGAGAATACAATTGGAACGCCAGAACCAGGTGCTGTTCTCTTCACTGCGTGAATACAACCAAGCCTATGGTATCACAAGACCATTGCTTGATTCCCTGCAAAAAGAAGTGCTGATCATGCACCCAGGACCCATCAACAGGGGAGTGGAACTTGATTCTGATGTGGCCGATAGCAAACAGTCTATCATACTGGATCAGGTTGAAAATGGCGTAGCCGTTCGCATGGCAGTATTGTATCTTTTGTCAGGAAGAAAAGAATCAACATCTTAAAAGAATTTCATGCAAAAAATTTGTCTTTTTCCTGGCACATTCGATCCCATCACACTGGGACATGTGGATGTGATCAGGAGAGCATTGCCCTTGTTCGATAAAATCATTGTTGCCGTGGGTAAGAATGCAGGGAAGGCTCCTATGTATAGTCCTGAGCAAAGGAAATCATGGATAGATGAGATCTTTAAAGAGGAGGACAAGGTTTCTGCCGCCGTTTACGAGGGCCTAACCGTAAATTTCTGTAAAGAAGTTGATGCCCAATATATTCTCCGGGGGATTCGTTATGTGAGTGATTTTGAATACGAAAAGACCATTGCTGATGCCAATAGAACATTGGATCCTCATATAGAAACTTTTTTCCTTACCTGCGAACCCAAATACACTTCCATCGCTTCAACCATTGTGAGAGACATCATCCGAAATGGGGGAGATGCTTCCCTGTTTTTGCCAGAGGTGGTTTCGAAATCAATACTGCAACACCCATAGAGACTTTGTTTAACTTGGCTAGAGGTAGTATTTATCAATCATTTCCCTGATGGAAGGAAAAGCTTTTTGTGCCAATTCGGCAGCTTCAACTTTGTCTACCCAACGCAATTCAGTGATGTCTTCTTCTGTTTGTGGCACCAAATCTTCTGCGCCGGCATACTCCATTTTGTACCAATGTGAGGGCTTTAGTACTGTTTTACCCTGGAAAGGATAGGTATGGTAAGTTGTCTGTAATTTCCCGCAAAGCCTCAGGTTGGAAATGCCCGTTTCTTCTTCCACTTCTCTTAGGGCACAAGCTTCAATGGTTTCTCCCTCATCCAGTTTCCCTTTGGGCATATCCCATTGGCCACGCCTTAACATCATCAACAATTCACCTTTGGGGTTGAAAACCATCCCCCCGCCAGCTTCAATGATCAATTTGTCTGATAAAAATGACTGCCATTCATCCTCTTTTGTGAAGATGGCTAGGCCTGAGGGTTCGTGAACAATGATGTACATAACTTAATTTTCTTTTCTGATGAGCTTGCTTCAATTTTGCGGTATGACAAACGAAAAAACAGTTGCTGAAAAACTGCTACAAGTTAATGCAGTGAAGTTGAATCCCAAAGAACCATTTACTTGGGCATCAGGCTGGAAAAGTCCGATTTACTGTGACAACCGTAAACTCCTTGGATATCCCTACGTAAGGGATTTCATCAAAAGCGAAATGTGCAACGTGATATTTGAAAAATTCCCTGAAGCTGAACTGCTTGCTGGGGTTGCCACTGCAGGTATTGCCTGGGGTGCAATGGCTGCTGATCAGTTAAAACTGCCTTATATCTACGTGCGGCCGAAACCCAAAGAGCATGGTTTGGGTAATCAAATTGAGGGATACTATGAAAAAGGGCTAAAAACCGTCATCATTGAGGACCTCATCTCTACAGGCAAAAGCAGTTTACAGGTAGTTGATGTAGTGAGAAATGCTGGTCTTGATGTGATAGGCATGGTATCCATTTTTACCTACGGATTTGAGGCTGCTGCAAACGCCTGTTCTGCAGCCGGTGTTCCAACCATTTCCCTGACCAATTATCCTACTTTAATCGAACTGGCCATTGAGAAGGGAACCATCGATCCTCAAGATCAAAATACATTGTTAAACTGGAGCGCCAACCCTTCAGAATGGGGTAGATAGTCTTAATTTAGAATCAAATTTACATGCCATGAAAAAAGCAATCTTATCCATCTTTGTACTTTTTATAGCCTTGGCTTCAAGTGCCCAGCAAAAGAAGCCAATAACTGTCAAAATCAATACACCAACTGTTCAATGTGAGATGTGCAAAAAGAAGATTGAGGAATACCTTGCCTATGAGGAAGGAATTACAAAGGTTGTCGTTGATTTTAAGCAAAAGAAAACTACTGTAACTTACCTCACCGACCGGACAAACCTCGAAAATATCAAAACAGCCATCGCCAATACAGGTTATGATGCTGAAGATGTCAAGGCTGCCCAAGATGCATATGACAAGCTTCCAAAATGTTGCAAAAAACCTGTAAAATAGTGTGTTAAACATTGAGCTTCAATATTTTCCATGCGTCAACGCAATGAGGGATATAGTTGATTGTAAATTGGTTTTTTTTGACAATGACCTTTTTTTTCAACGGTCCAGTTTCCGTAACAGGATGATACTCCCGGGTGGCAATGGGCTTGTTTCCCTCACAATTCCAGTCGTAGGAGGAAGATCTGTCAAACTGCCATTCAAGGCTGTTGAGATAGATTATAGCAGCAACTGGCAACGCGATCACTTTAGAACATTGGACACCATCTACGGTAACTCCCCCTTTTTTTTTCAATACAGGTCATCGCTCAAGGAAATTTTTGATCAAAAACCTCGATTCCTCGTTGACTGGAATGCAAGTTGTCTTGATTGGATTGTCAAAAAAATGAAAATCAACCTGAATTTGATTCTAAATGGCAATCAGTTAACCGACAACCTTGAGGTCAAGGAAAGGATTGATTTCTATTTGCCGTCTAACCATGATAAATCTGGAAAAGAACCATTTTTCAAATATCCTCAGTTGTTTGAGGATAGGATAGGTTTTAGGCCCAATGTATCCATTGTAGACCTCTTGTTTAACCTTGGACCTGATGCGCTGAAGAAAATCACCATTCACACTAAACCTCTTTGAGAATCAATGGTCTAAGAGTTTGTACATATTCAAATTTTCACTAATTTTCCATATAGCCAAACAATGTTCATGAGAAGACTGGTTGTTGTTTTTGTTTTGACTTTTTGGGGGACTTTTTCCCTTGCACAGGATTTTTCCAACAAGGGGAAGGAGTTTTGGGTAGGTTATGGGAGCCATGTAGCAATGTACAATGCCAATGGAACAGTTGCCGCTGGTGGGGGTGCACAAGACATGGTACTTTATTTTACATCAGACCGTAATGCAAATGTTACGGTTAGTATTCCTTCATTAGGATGGACAAACACCTATCCGGTTGTTGCAAATGCCATAACCACATCAGCACGTTTGCCCAAAACAGGGGCACAAGATGCCAGAATTACTGACGAAGGTAAAAGTGGAAAAGGAATCCACATCACCTCTGATGTGCCTATTATTGCTTATGCACACATTTATAACGCAGCTGTGTCTGGTGCCACTTTGTTGTTTCCTGTAAATACCTTAGCCCGGGAGTATTTTTCTGTCAATTACAAGCAAGTCTCCAATCAAAATAATTCGTATTGTTTCTCTTATGTTATTGCGACTGAAGATGATACCAATATTGAAATCATTCCTAGCGCCAGAACAATCCTAAATAATGTTGGGGACACCATCAAGGTTAACCTCAACAAAGGAGAGATTTACAATATCCTTGGAAAGTTAAATACTGCATCCAATCCTTTTTTAGGTGAAGACCTCACCGGAACAAAGATCAGGTCTGTTGCAACACCAACAAGTCCTTGTAAACGAATTGCAGTTTTTTCTGGATCGGGCAAGTTGAGTATTACTTGTAACAATGGATCAGGAAGTGCGGACAATTATATGCAGCAGGCTTTTCCAGCTAACGCATGGGGGAAAAAATACTTGACTGTTCCGACTTCTCGAATGCCAAATAATTTTTTCAGAATTGCCATTAACAAACCCGGAACCATCGTAAAAAGAAATGGAATTGCTTTAACGGGACTTCAAAATGGCTTTTACTATGAG
>Ga0207909_1000441_pt1 | contig 14057 bp, 10 predicted proteins | sample LakMenEpi05May10_FD_150672 | JGI IMG/M metagenome (GOLD analysis project Ga0207909, IMG submission 150672) | Freshwater microbial communities from Lake Mendota, WI - 05MAY2010 deep hole epilimnion (SPAdes) | ecosystem: Environmental > Aquatic > Freshwater > Lake > Epilimnion/Euphotic zone ...
ATTTTAAGCTCCTTAGTTTGAACAAATTAGAGAGTTGCTTCTTTCTTGCTCTCTATATCTTGTTATACGACATTATGAGGGTATTGTCAACCACTTTTTTGCCTTAGTGGATATTTTTTTATGCCATGAGTTTTGCCATAAGGATGAGATTTTCAAGGTGTTTGATAGCCTTGAGCATGTCTTCCTTATGTGCATCAAGCTTATGGTCTCGGTGAGTCTGCCTAGCTTCAACCTCAAGTCGGCTGAGAGTAGAATTCATTTCACCGATGTTGTTGCAAAGTTTTAGTAGGTCAGGATTGTATGGAAGACGCTTCAATTGAATGCGCAGGTCACTAATGATATCCCTAGCTTCTATTGCAGTGTTAAATGTCTTGCTCATATTCTCACACTACAATAGTTTTGGGCATATGTCAACCGCTTTCTTTAGTTAGCCTAGGATCATCAGGAGAGAATGATCCGCGATTGTAAACTGACTTGACCTGACTAGGGTTAAATGCTACCCAGACTTGACCTGACTTAGCGTTACTATCGTTTGGAATAGCTTCGTTAATGATTGCCCCATCAAAGCCTAGCTTCTGTAGATTATCAATAAACTCTGCACCTTCGGGACCGTCAAACAGTTCCCAACGCTCAAGTTCATAAAAGTGATTATAGATTGAACGAAGGTCAATGTCATTGGCTTTGAATTCTTCTACGGTTTCCTCATCACTCAGCATTCTTGATAGTGCATCATCACGCAAATCAATAGGAGATTGTATGGATAGATGGACCGAAAGAACTCTGCCACCTTCTTTGACTCTGCCTGTGTTTGGATCCTCAATAAATGTTTCTGCGAACATGGGGTCTACCGCAAAGAAGGAACCGTGGCGCTCTACTTCATATGCCATACCTAGCGCACTAGCAAAGCCTGTGCCATGCGTATTGAATGTGTCAAAGTCTTTTGTTGTAGCGTGGTAGAATGTCTGTGGCTTGCCGTTTTGGACGCCCCAAGACTTAGCTAACCAATTTCCTAAACGCTTTTCTCTGTGCTGTTCATCATAGCCCGGAAACATTTCTTCCTGCTGCTCACCCAAGAAAGTTTTAAATTCTCGCATTAAGTCTTCTGCAATCTTACCATCTGCTCTAGCTTGGGGAGGAATGCCTGCTCTTGATACTTTCCAACCAAATGCCTTAGCATTGTCTTTATTGCTGCTTGGAGTTACATCTTTGGTTAGTGCAGTCTTGAAGCGAGGATCGTTCTTTTCTTTTGCTGATGGAATGTAACCTGAGGCTTCATCTATTTTTGGATTCCAAGCATCTGGATTCTTATATGGTTCAGGATTGTCGAACACTGCATATATAACAGGGTAATCTTGATATCCAGCAAAGCCAACTTTTAGCGGCTTCTTGCCGCCTTCACGCCTAACAAAGTCTCGTATGACTTCTTTATAAACATCATCATAGTTTGCTAAGTGTTGTGGATTGTCTGATGGTAGATTGCAGCGTCTTTCTGCATCCTGTTGACATTCATCCGTGAATCCTTCAAAATGAACGTGATACGGACCAATCTCCTCTACGCCAACATCATCAGGATTTAATGATTGAACGAAGTTTTCAATTTCATTTTCATACTGACTGTAATCTGGGGCTTCGTCTATGTTGCTTCTAGCTCTCCAGAACTCCTGACCATCAGGTCTAACATCATCTGAAGGATGTAATTCATAGCCGAACTTACGTTCAATAGCACTATAAATTTTACTAGCAATTCCCATACGGCGATACTTATTATGGACAACAATCTCTTGTACAGAGGCTCCGTGTTCATCATCGTGAACTGAATCTTTTTCTACTTCACCGTAGGCAATAACTTTCCCATCATAAACAACTCTAAACGAATGCCTAGGTTTTCCGGGGCCTGGCAAAGTTTTGAATTGAACAACGCTTGCTTTTGAAACATCACTTTCAGCTTCGGCAATCTTGGCTTCTTTTAGCTTCTTACCCTGTACGGCTGTTGTCTTATTTGGCTCATCAGCTAATCCAGTCTTTGCTTTAGGCATAAACTTATTGATTGATTTGAGAGTCAATGGACCTAACTTACCATCAAGGTCAAGGTTAGCGCCATATTTCTTATTCAAGTGTTTCTGAATCTTAAGCACTGCTGCTTTCTTGTCATCCGATTCCTCAATGCTCAACTTTTCAGTATGCAATTGTGCTTTAAGGTCATGCAAGGCTTGTACTAGACCCTGCTTCCTAACTGCTTTGTACGCTAGATTTTCGGGACCAAACTCTCCTGCTTTATCTAATCCAGACTTGCGGTAACGCTTGACTAAAGCAATAGTGTCATTAACTCTTTTAGCATCTTTAGTCTTTAGTGCTAATTCAATTAGGTCGCCTAGCTTCTCGTACTTTGCTTTAGTTGCAACTTCATCAAAGTTTGCTCTACGCTTTTTAGGAATACGAATCCATTTATCTTGAACAATACTATACTCGCCCAATGATTGCACAGGATTATTAGTATCCTGTACGTATAGTTCTACTGGGACATTGCGCACAGTGATATCATGTGCATCATTGTACAGTGTTTTCTTTGCAGTGAATAGCTCCTGATATACTTCGTTATTTGGTAGTTCATTAAAGTCTACCAGTACGTGCAAGTCTAGGTCACTGTGAGGAGTATAAGAATACGCGGCGTTGCTTCCGCTGATAGTAACGTCTCTAACCTTAAGATTACTAATACCCAGATATTCTACAAAGTCTTCTGCAATCAATAGTAATTGGCCACGGACTTCTGGGTCAAGCTTTTCATTGTCCCACAGCTTAGGATTTAGTTCCTTGTGGAACGCTACGGCATCGCTTAATTTAAAGGATTCTAATTCATTAATGTCCATGTTGTATTTATGTCAATCAACAGTTACTAGGTTGTTCTTAAATATTTCCCAGCAGTTTTCCCAAGTCCATTTCTTACTTTTTTCGTAAACACTGGTCCTATTAAGTTCTAAACAGTGGTCAATAGCAACAGACAGACTATTATCCATAAAGCCCGTTTCATTTTGGTCAATAACATCCTTAGGACCAGTAACATTGTAAGCTGCGACAGGGACACCACAAGCCATTGATTCAATCATTACAATACCGAATGTATCTTCTCTGCTTGGAAACACGAATACATCACTGTTAGCATAATATTCTGCTAACTCGTTGCCACGCTTTACCCCAACAAATTCTACATTAGGATATTTTGATTCTAGATCTTTTCTATAAGGACCATCGCCTACTACAATCTTTTTAGCATTAGGATACGCTAGTGAACAAAAATCATCTAGTCCTTTTTCTTTACTGACTCTACCCACATTGATCAAGGTTAGACCAGATGTTTTTGTTCTAGGATAAAATATGTTGCTATCTACTCCGCGTGTCCATGACAGTATATTGCCAGTAAAGCCATTCTCCTTTAATTCTTCTACCATAGTTTGAGTAGTAGTTAGCACAACACCGCTATGTTTGTGAAACCAGCGCAAATAGTTGTATGTATATTTTTCAGGTATGTGATATATTCTTTCTACAAATTCTGGAAACTTAGTGTGATAGCTTGTATTATATTTCCACTTGTGTTTATCAAGCCAAAGTTTAGCAGCAAGACCAATTGGGCCTTCTGTTGCGATATGCACATAGTCTGGATTTATATCTTTAATCTTCTTACCTATCCTAAGTGGTATAGAAAGCTTTACCTCAGGATATCTAGGTGCTGAAAAATTATAGAAACAATGCGGGTTGATGAACTCTATCTTAAAGTTATCTTTTCCAGCCAGCATTTTTAGATTTTCAAATGTGGTTGCTACACCATTCACCTGTCCATCAATAATATCGGTAATTACGAGTATAGTTTTCATTTTATGACGAAAGTGTTTTTATGCTTGAGAGACTTTTTTAGTGACTTCATCCAAAGCTCTTTTTCTTTTTTTTGGTCTTTATTCAAAATAGCTTCATACATCTTTCTTACTAGTTTTTGTACCTTCATTCTTAATCTCCTGCCAAGTAATGATTTCCCAGCGTCCATCGTGATGCTCTACTAAAGCAGTGCATGATTCTACCCAGTCGCCGTCATTCATATAAACAATACCATCTATCATTTTTATTTCAGCATTGTGGATGTGACCACAAATCACACCATCATAACCTTTACGCTTACAGTATGCAGTAACGTTTTGTTCAAACTTAAACATGAAGTCTACTGCCTTTTTGACTTTATGTTTGAGAAACTTTGATAGCGACCAATACCCGAAGCCCATCCGGTGTCTAATCCAGTTGAACCTACTGTTTAGTTCTAGCACAAAATCATACGCTTTATCACCCAAAAAGCTTAACCAAGGAGCAAGTCTAGTGATACCATCAAACAAGTCACCGTGTACTACGAGATACTTTTTGCCATCTACACCAATGTGGGTATGCATGTTAGCAATTTGCATTCTACCAAAACTTGCTGCATATGGAATCATAGGGCGCAAGAATTCGTCATGATTGCCAGCAACATAAATCACATCAGTATCTCTTTTACTGTGACCTAATATTCTTCTGACCACATTAGTATGTGATTGTTTCCACCGCAACTTATTTTGCTGCATTTTCCATGCATCTATAATATCACCTACTAGGTATAAAGTTTCGCAGGTATTATGCTTTAGAAAGTTGTTGAGAAGTTCTGCTTTACAGGATTTGGTGCCCAAATGGACATCACTGATAAAAATTGTTCTGTAGGTTTTTTGTGCCATACTGTATTTATCAAGTGAGGGGTAGTGGGGAGGTTCTGTTGCTAGGTCCTCCCCGGACCCCGAAAAATCATGCGGCTAGCGCAAGACCCTCATATGCATTGTTATCGTTTGCATTTACGTTTTGTGGCACTTTGCCAGGCAATCAGTCTACTCTTACTTCATTACACGCCAGTCGATTCTGTGTCGCCCCCATAAGTTTATGGTGGAGGCGCCGGGTACTGCCCCCGGGTCCTCAGCGTCTTTCAGTTCGTATCAACAACTGATAATCTATTTATATACGGTTTAGTCTGCGTTGTCAAGACATTTTTTGTACAAGGTGATAAATCTTCAAGGCATGTACCGCAACAGTAATCGTCTTCTAACAACCGAGCAATAAGTTCTTCCTTATTACTATACTGTGAATCTCTAATATCTCGACAACTACAAACTACCATATCTACAGATCAGGTTCTCGTCCCTGTTCGGTCAATCTTGTTGCTCGCTCGTGAATCTGAGTCTCGGTGAGTCTAGAATCTTTAAGATACTTTACCCAACGCTGGTAGCGTCCGCGATCTCGCTGAGTTGGCTTTCGCACAGGACGCATACCCGACCAATCAATCATTGCTCGTACCAGCAGTTACGACCAGCAACATAAGGGTTGCCGTAATAATCGTATTGAACGTTATCCTGACAAACTTGACGAGGCTGACGATTTTCAATCACAGGACGGTTGTTGCGGCGATTATTAGAGATAGCCGATCCCAAAATCAAAGCGCCGATGCCGATAGCAATTGCGCCTTCTGTGCTTACTCCACCGCGATGCCTATCTCTAACAACGACACGATGCTGTCCGCGATAAGGACTATGTACATTTCTGTCATTGCCCCAACGATAATCACGCTGCCTATGATCGGCAAAAGCGGGAGTAGAAACTGCAAGCATTGCAGCCATTGTAATAAGTGAAACAATCTTCTTCATAGTAGCCTCCTTTGGCTGTTAGTAAATAAAACCGTACGCAATGCACCAAACTTCAAGTGCTAATTTATAGGTAGCATATGCTAATATGGGAATCATAGGAGTCACTAGCGCAAAAGTGGCTAGAACATTTGAATTTTGTAAAATATTTTCTTTCATAGTATCCTCTATTATACTTATCTTTTTTATAAATGTCAACCGGTTTATGCTAGATTTGGTCAAATTTTTCTCTTAGCCAGGCCCATTCGTAACTTAGTTTCAGTTTCTCAAAATCGCCATCTACTTCATCATAATACTCATCCGCGTCCAATGCGCCCTTGATACTATATTGAGCAAATTCACCTTCTGCTTTGTTTAACCAAATATCTAGTCTTGCCTTGGACACATCACTTTCATCTGCCCTAAGCTTGATAACTTCTCTAAATGCTGTTCTCCAAGTAGAGAACTCATCAGTGTTGTATTGAGCAACCCCTGAAATCAGCGGAACAACCTCATGCTCATCGTCTAACGTAAAGTCTAGTCCCTTACCGTCATTAGCAAGAGTTAGCTTCTTATTGTATGCAATCATTGCTTGGTGACCGTATGTTAAGCCATTCACTGGATTCTTTGCGTGGAAGATATAATGCTTTGGACTCTGCATTCTATCTGGTTGCCAGTTAAAGTCAAACTTAGGACTGACCTTTAACTTAGCAAAGACAGTAAACATCCAAGGTGTCTCACTTGCTTCTGCGGCTGCGTGATATGCTGCCGCACGACCATTTACTCCATCTACTCGTACTACTCGGTTGGGGAGGTTCTTAGTAATATTCAACAAATGTTCGTAATGTTCTTCTGCTCCGGTTTCGCCGTTGCTTAAGAACACAATGTCAAGTGGTTTAGACAGTGCTAACTTAGGCGCACGTTTGATATATGGATATTCATATAGTTCCTTAGTAACGTGATCCTTGATTTCTTTTGGAACAACGATTCTAGTAGCACCCGTGCTTGTCACAAAGATGTTCTTAGTTTCAACTGACCAAAGATTCATTGGTTCAATGTCAACTTTGCCAATATCAACATTATCACTTGTGATTAATGTTGCGTAAGGGAAATCAGTAATCTTGTCAACTGAGTTAGTATGGGTATCATCACTAATGACAATGATTGGTTCCGGTAATCTTATCGCCTTAACTGAGTTATTGTAGTTAACCTTAGTGAAACTCTCAAGGGTTTCAAGTTCACTGATTACTGTTCTAGCATTGTTTACATCAATGAAGAAGGTGTCTCCGAACTTTTGCGTGCCACTAGGAAAAACATGTAAACTATCTCTAGCAAATGGATCAATTATGTAAGTGAAGTCAAAGTTAGTATAATCACACACGCTCGAACACACCCAAATAAAGTGTTCTTTCTTTTCGGGTTGACGCTTAATAATGTCTTTAAGGGTGTTTAGATAACCAGTGTCGTACTTAACAACTGTAACGTTTCTATCGGCTGCTTTGTTACGTAGCAAATTAACTACTTCAATAGATTCCCTGTTGCCGTGATCAACTACTACAATATCATGTACACATTTAGTAGATTTAGCTCGGATATCCTTCACAAAGTTTAAATTGCTTAAGTGTTCGATAATCTTGATATATTTCGTGTCCTCAGCAAATGTCTCACGGTTGACCATGAACGTAGTTCCCCAGTGTGACCACTGAGTGCCAAACACTTGAACCATCTTCATTTGCCACGGGTTCGGGTAATACTCGAAATTAAAGTCACTATAGTCCAGTTCACTGTTCAATACCCACAGTAGCTCAGTGGTTGAGCGATTAATACAGCGATTAATTGTGTCTACCCATGAGTTGAGATAGCGAGTTTTTTGAATTCTCGTACCATATTTCGCCCTTAGTGCTTCAAACCGTGCTGCTGACTCTGGATTACTTCTATCAACAAAGAACATGTCAGGCTTTACGAATATGTTAGGCAATACAATGTCATCTAATATTAGGTCTTCTACAAACTTGAAGTCCTTGTTACCCCGTAGATAGTTCTTAGCACTTACATAGTATGTCTGTGTTAGTTCCGAGTCAACAGATCCAAATACCTGAACATATTCTAAGTCTCTTAGTGATGCGGGTTGCCAATTAAAGTCAAACGTATCATAGTTAATATTTTTTCTTAGCGCCCAAAATACTTCGTTAGGATGTTCGTTAACTAAATCATCTAACGTAGTTTCAATATAGTATTGACCTACCGCAATCTCTAACGTTTCAGCAACGTTTACTCTTTCTAGATAAACAATCTCACCGGTGTTATTTGGAGTAATGTATCTAGGTCCGTCAGCGTTGTCGAGTTGTGTACCAAATTGATAGATGTAAGGAGGAGATTTTGGATGCGGCACCCATGAGAAATCAAAGTTAGAAACATCTACTCCTTCGAGAATTTCCCAATTTTTTCTATTAGGTGAGGTTTTAGCTTTAATATCCTCAATGTACTTGTACTCAGTTGCGCCCGCTAGTATGTATTTAGGGCCACCTGTCTCATGCCACTGCGTACCAAATTGATATACATAAGGAGGATCTTTGGGATTAGGTTCCCAGCTAAAATCAAAAGAAGACAGTACTAGTTGGTCTGGTATTTCCCAGCAACTCATATCAGGTTTACGAATCGCTCGTTGTTCCATATATTTGTATTGTGTAGCACCAGGCACTGTAAATTGCACAGAGATTTTATCTTCTGGTTTATTCCATTGGTTGCCCCACGCATATATGTAGGGCGGGCTATCCGGATCTGGTAACCATGAATAGTCTTCCAACTCAGCATCTTCTAAATGCTCGTATAGACTTCTATTCCCTGCTAATTTTGCAGTGATATCATGTACATATTTTGTTTTCGGACCATTAGGCATATTATACATGATAGTTGGCATCTTGATTGCGTCATATAAATCATTACCGAATACGTATGTGAACGGCGGCTCTCTTGGGTCGGGGCGCCAGGTGAAGTCAAAGCTATCAGGTAAAATCTTTTGCACTATTTTCCATCTAGCGGATTCTGGCATCACTGTAACATCATTGCCCATGTATTTGGGTTCTGTAGCTCCTTTGCAGTGATATTCAAGTGTGGGGCGCAATTCTGCATCAATCCACTTATTGCCCCAAGTATAAATGTAATCCGGTTCTCTGGGATCGGGTCTCCAAGTGAAATCGAACTTACTTTTATCTACCTCTTGTACTTCTACCCATCTGTCCCATTCAGGGAGAACTATGACATCGTTAGTCATATATTTGCGTTCAGTCGCATTCTGACCACGATATTCAATTGTAGGTTTAAGTTCTGCATCAATCCACTTATTACCCCATGTATAGATATAAGGTGGCGAAGTGGGATCAGGTCTCCAGCTAAAATCAAACTTACTCTTGTCTACTTCCTGAACCTCTACCCAACGCGCCATGTCAGGAAGCACAGTTACTCTAGCATTCATGAATTTACGCTGAGTAGCACCTTCTACATGAAATTCAACCGTAGGCTCTACCTCGGCAATGTTCCATTGATTTCCCCAAGTATAAATGTAAGGTGGCTCATCCGGATCCGGTACCCATCTATAATCAAAGCTAGAACGATCAATAGGGATTAGTTCTTTAAAGTTTGCAACATTAGGAGCTAGCTTTGCCTTAAGCGTGTCTATGTATTTGACCTCAGGACCTTCTGGCATGTTATACATGACAGTCGGCATTTTGACTGCATCATACAATTCATTACCGAAGACATAAGTAAAGGGAGGTTCTTTCGGATCAGGGCGCCAAGTAAAGTCAAAGCTGTCCGGTTCTATTGCAGTTAGCACTCTCCATCTATCCTGTTCAGGTAAGACAGGAACATCGTTGCTCATATACTTTCTATCAGTAGCACCTTCAGAATGGTACTCTAATGTAGGACGATCCTCAGCGACAATCCACTTATTACCCCATGTGTAGATGTAAGGAGGCGAAGTGGGATCAGGTCGCCAACTGAAATCAAAATTGCTCTTGTCTACTTCTTGAATCTCTACCCAACGGCTCATATCCGAAAGCACTGTCACAGTGGCATCCATAAACTTGCGCTGCGTAGCACCTTCTACACGAAATTCTACAGTGGGTTCTATCTCAGCACTATTCCATTGATTGCCCCATGTGTAAATGTAGGGAGGTTCATCTGGATCCGGAACCCATGCGAAGTCAAAGCTATCTTTGTCAATAGGAATCAGCACTCGAAACTTTTCAACGTTAGGAGATAGCTTGGCTTTAAGATTGTCCATATACTTGATTTCCGGACCATCAGGCATGTTGTACATAATTGTGGGCATCTTCACTGCATCGTATGACTCGTTGCCAAATACATAAGTAAAGGGAGGTTCTTTCGGATCAGGGCGCCAAGTAAAGTCAAAGCTATCCATGTCTATCTTTTGTAGTATCTTCCAGCGTTCCCATTCAGGTAGTACTGGAATTAACTTAGGCATGTACTTTTTATCTGTTGCACCAGGTGCATGATATTCCAAAGTAGGTTTAAGTGTTCCGTCAATGTGTTTGTTTCCCCAAACATAGATGAACGGAGGATCCAATGGATTTGGCCTCCATGACATATCAAATCTATCTTTATCAATTAGTTGATGCTCTACCCAACGATCATACTCAGGAACCAATTCTGCAATTGTGTTCATGTATTTTTCTTGAGTTGCTCCCAGCACATGATATTCTAGTACATGTTTGAACTCAGCAGGGAAAAACTTACATGGCCACTTATAGATATAGGGAGGGTCAGTTGGGTCAGGATGCCAACTAAAGTCAAACTTATCATAGTTAATTAAATCAAGCTCTACCCAATTGGCATTCTTTTCGTTTTTACGAATGACCGGGCCAACATCATTTCTATAAATGATGATATCACTATGAACTTTAGGGCATAGCCAGGTGCCGCTATCTTTTTGATGTTGGCTGGGCCACACGTTGTTATGATCTTCTGCCCAAACATCTTCGTCAGGTAAGAATTCAAAATCAAAGTCCCAGTCAAAGTTTCTATAGTCACAAAACTCATTGATAATCCAAAAGTCACGAGTAGTGGCTTTTGTTCTAGCATCAGCTAGATTCTCTGCAAATTGTTCTCTAGGATGAACATTGGGCTTATCGCCGTAATAAAAAACGTCTCTTAACATACTATCTACTTATGAGCAGACAGTGACTCCGTAGAGTTTTTCAAATCTGTCAGCATCACTGCGATTATTTACCATTGGCTCTCCGCGAATGTTTAGTGAAGTATTGAGTAACATAGGGCATCCTGTTTCTTTATACCAAGCTTCTAAGAGCTTTCTGATTCCTGATCCATCATTCGGGACAGTCTGAACACGAGAAGTCCCGTCAGCGTGAACGATAGCAGGAAATAAGTCAGGTAGCCTACAAGTAGCGATGACTTGCATATACCTACTGTCACTCCAGCCACTAGGCATATCAAAGTAATCAGTAACAAGCTCCTCCAAAATGATTGGCGCAAACGGGCGGAACTTCTGTCTTCGTTTAATGTCATTAACTTTATCCTTAATCTCAGGCCCGCGCGGATCTGCTAGTAGGCTTCGGTTACCTAATGCACGAGGGCCAAACTCTGCCCTGCCATTAGCGACTCCTACCATCTTATTAGTATACAACTCTTTTATAATGTTGTCAACCGGATATTCACCTTTGATATCATAGCCCAAGAAAGCATCAGTCCAGTTAACCTTCTTGCCATATCCTAATGCTGCTGCGCCTAAGCTATTGCCCGCATCGCCTGGGTTAGGCATGATCCAAATGTTCTCATAGTATTGACCAATCAATCTATTAGCAAGACAGTTGAGCGCAACGCCTCCACCATATACAAGGTTGTCACTCTTACCTAACTTCTTAGCTTTCTTAATCACTATTTCAATTAGCTGTTCTACTACTTCTTGTGCGGATGCAGCAATATCCATTTCGTCTGCTTCCTTTAGAAAATTATCATCTACTCCGATATGCAAGTTGTCCTTTAGCATAATGCCACCAAAGTTACTAAACAGTTGTTTCATTGAAGCATTGTATAGAGGCTCACCGTACGCAGCCATACCCATGAGGATATATTCTTCATCTAGTGGGCGCAAGCCCACTCGTGCTGTCATCGCAGAATAAAAAAGACCAATCGAGTCAGGATATCTACGCCCCCAAATCTTTTTATACGTTGCTTTACCTTCTTTATCATATTTTGCATCCCATATACTAATTGTATCTAACTCACCGATAGCGTCAATCACAACTACGGTAGCGTCTTCATATGGACTTGTTTGGAATCCTGCTGCTGCATGGCATAGATGATGATTATGAGTCTTTACGTTACCTTGACGAATGTGTTTAACACTATCCATCATACGCAGATTGAAACGACCAATAATCTTTTCTACGTTGAACGGACCAAGCTCTTGCTTAGCGAAGAACTGTCTGATAGCTTTGATATATGGACGCTCATAGTAATGAACGTGATAGTCATCATTGATGTGGTTACGTGCATCTAACATAAGGTCAAGACACAACTCGCTATCATGTTTTTTCATGCTGTAACGCTCACTGTGTCCAGCAAACAGGATATTGCCGCTGTCATCAATGACGCTTAAGGCAGCATCATGGAAGCCGCAACTGATTCCTACATAATTCATATTATATCACTTGTAAATGAATGGGTCTCGTTTCTTGAGTTCCTTAATACGCTTACGATATTGAATCTCACGTTTGATCTTATTGATAATGTTTCTAATCCATCTCATTGTTGTTTTCCTATTAATAATATTTAATATATAGAACTATTGATTTTTTATTTTATTAGGAACAAACACCGTTTGATTCCGTAATATTTTTTCATTGTGTTCTACAATGTCTTTGATTTGATACGTGAACTCTACTAAATCAGACTTAGACAGTCTCTTGACTTCCTCCACTACAGCTTGTAGACGCAAAGTATCGTTTTCTATTTCGTCATATGATTCATCTATGAACGGAGAAAAAGTTTTATACCCTCTTTCTCGTAGCATTCGCAATGAGTGCGCGGGAGCTAGTAATATAAAGGGGTGCTTCATAGCAATGGGTTTATACGTCTTTTCAGTAAGGAATAATCCTATCAGTGCCGGCACATGTTCGGCATGAAGTTGGTTTGGGGTTAAATTTTCTTGATAATACAAAGTTTCAGTAACGACTGAAAAATAAGAATTTTCAAAAAACACATAATCTTCAGGCTCCAACTCAGGTGACCACGGCAGATCGTCAGCTTTAGTATTGCCAAGAATTAAGGGTAGAATCTCTTTGTTATTATGAATATTAGGATACAAGTTAGTATCTATCGTATCTAGTAAACCATTAGTAGTAGTAGTTCCTTTAGCAGCTAAAATAGCTAGCAACCCGTTAGTGGTAGTTGTTCCTCTACTGCCGCCTATGAACGAATAATACGAGTCCTTCACCAAATCATGTTTTAACATCTGTTCTAAGAATTCTACTCTAGCAGGTCTTAGTATGTTATTGTAACACAGAAATGTTTTCTCTCTGGGGCCCGGTGTATATTCTTTTGAATATTTAAGAAAGGTGTGATGTGCCAAATATTCAAAATAGTATGCGCCCCATACCTGAAATGGTTTCTTAGGTATACGTTTAAACCAATAGTCTTCTACTATTTTTTTACCGTTTGGATCCCCAGTTAACCAAATAAACGATGCGTCCGGAAGATTAATTTTAGTAGTAATACGAAAAAATTTAAGCATTACTGGAAGAACAAGTCCTTCTCGCAAACATTCGTATACGAATATTCTTTTACCTTGATTGTATTGTTCAACAATTTCACTAACAATTAGTTCTTCGTCAGTATGTAGGAAGTTTCCAATTGCATTTATTTCTTCGAGGCCGCCATAGCCTATGTGTACTAATTCATTGGATAAAAGTTCTGGAAATATATCAGGTATTACTGTATCTCGCTGATACTCTAAAGTATAATATAAAGCATTCATTTTAAAAACCCTCATTTTTAAACATATCATGCCAGCCGTACATCGACATGGATTTACTAATTAACTCCCTAATATTAGGTTTTTCAGTATCACAATTCAGTTCGGTGGTCTGGTGCATAACGTTTTTTACAAAGTCTGATAGCTCATTGTGTATTTTTGTAAAAAAGTCAATAGTGTTATTACTCAAGGATATATTCAACTTAGGACAGATATATTCATTTACATAAGCTAAGTGTGATATAATATCAGGGTGAATTTCATTAGTAATATTATAGGAGAATGGATGCTTAACACGGGTAAATTCCCCATCATTGGGTATATGATCTTCATAAAACAGTGCTAATTCTTTTTCTTTATCA